>Ga0155965_1019_pt3 | contig 21442 bp, 26 predicted proteins | sample RifCSPlowO2_02_FD_107619 | JGI IMG/M metagenome (GOLD analysis project Ga0155965, IMG submission 107619) | Gammaproteobacteria bacterium RIFCSPLOWO2_02_FULL_57_10
GCCAGCGATGCGCTTGATGCCGTGACGGATACAGTCCCGGAAATTCCGGGACTGTAGACAAGATCCTGATCAACAGATCGCGACAGAAACTCTGACGAACAAGAGGACAAGGAATCATGGCGTTGGTTAATAGCAAGGTTTATCAGAAAATATTCCAGAATGGTTTTCGCAGGACACTGGGCATTTCCGTACTACTCGCGACCATTCCGGTGCTCGCCCAGAACAGCAGCCAGAACAGTAACCAGAACGGAAACCAGAGTGCTGCAGGGAGCAGTGCAGGAATCGAGGCTTTCAATCAGGGCAATTACGAGCAGGCGCTGGGACTTTTCGAAGCGGCCGAGCGCGCTGGAGATCAGAGCGATTCGCTGGATTACAACATCGCCGTGAGTCTCTATCGTCTCGGGCGTTACGAGGAAGCGAAGGAGCGCTTCCTGCTTCTGGTCGACAAACCCGAGTGGCAGGTCCTGGTGCGCTACAACCTCGGTCTGGTGGCCGAGGCACAGCGGGACAACGCATTGGCAGTGGAGTATTACCGTTTCTCCGCGCAGCAACAGGAGAACGAGCGTGTCAGTGCACTGGCCCAGCAGAAACTCGATGCTCTGGAGCAACAGAGTTCACAACCCTCCGTTGCTGCGACTTCCTCGCGCAGGAATTGGGCGAGTCTCGTCAGCCTGAGTGGCGGTCAGGACTCCAACGCATCGAGCCTCGCGGATGATCTGCTGGAGAGCACCAGCAGTGCAGAAGACACCTTCAGGGAACTGTTGCTCTATGGTCATGTGCAGGTCACCGGGCAGCAGGGCAATGGAGTGCGCCTCTACGGTCTCGGTTTCGACCGCGTATTCGACACTTTCGATCATCTCGACAGTCGCGTGCTTGGCATCGGTGCCGTTTACGAAAAGCCGCTGGGCAATTATCTCTTCGAGGGCGGGATACGCGCCACGAACACCACTTTGGATTCCCGCGACGTTGCCGATCAGTGGCAACTCAGTGCCGGCCTCTCGCGTCGCTTCGAGTTCGGTACGGTGAATACCAGTTACGCCTACAGCCGCTTCGATGCGGGTAGTGACTTCGCGCAGATCGATGGCGACCAGCACATGATCGAACTGGGTTGGCGCAAGCAGTTGGGTGATGTCAATCTGCGCAGTCGCTACCGTTACGAGACCAATGCGCGTGAAGACCTGGAGCGTACCGGTGCGTTTGCCAGTTACTCGCCGGATCGTCACGGCCTGCGCCTGGAAGCGCGCTGGCAGGTTACGCAGTCGTGGAGCACGGGCTTGATTGCCGAGCACATCCACAGCCGATATGACGATGCCAATCGTCTGCGCGACACGGACGGACAGATTCGCGAGGAGAAGCGGGTCAACAAGCAGAGCAGAGTGACGGCGGATGTCAGCTATCGCTTCAATCAACACTGGCGCGCCAAGGCCGAGTACCAGTACACCGACCAACGCGACAACTTCGACATCTACGCCTACGACAAACATCGCGTGCTGGGCACGGTCGAGTTCCAGTTCTGAGCCCCTGTGGGAGCGAGCCCTGCTCGCGATTCAGCGCCACACTGAACTTCAATCAGGCAAAGAATCGCGGGCGAGGCCCGCTCCCACATGCCTACAACTTGCAGCAAAGGTAAATTCCATCACCGACTGGCGCGAGGTATGAACTCACCCGAGTATCCTTCGCGATCTTGTCATTGAGAGCACGAATCGCCACGGTGTCTGCATCCTGCACTGCGTCGTCCACCACGGAACCATTCCACAGTGCGTTATCCAGCGCCACCATCCCGCCAGGCCTCAACAACTGCAGCGCCAGCTCGTAGTAGGCATCGTAGCCGGTCTTGTCCGCGTCGATGAACACGAAGTCGAATGTGCCTGCCTCGCCATCCGCCAGCAGTGCCTCCATCGTCTTCTGCGCCGGGGCCAGCCGCAGATCGATCCTGTTGGCGACGGCCGCTTGTTGCCAATAGCGTTTCGCCACGGCTGTCCACTCCTCACTGATATCGCAGGCGATCACGATGCCGTCGGATGGCAACGCCAGTGCTGTGATCAACGTGCTGTATCCGGTGTAAACGCCTACTTCGATTGTGCGCCGGGCGTTCAGAGATTTCAGGAGCACGGTCATGAAGCACGCCTGCTCGTGGGAGATCTGCATCTGGGCGCCTTCCATCGAGGAGGTCTCCGTGTGCAATGTCTGCAACACCGGTGACTCGGGTTCGAGGTGCTCAGTGATATAGCGATTGATAGGTTCGTCGACCTTGATCCAGCGGTTCATGGTTGCTCCTTTCAGACCAGTGATCTTCTGGGCATTGACGTTTCTGCGGAAACGCTTTTCCAGCAGAGGCGCCATTTCGTTAAATCCCATTTTCTTGAGGTACGACATGCGCTGGTCGCGCCCCCACCTGGCTTCGGTGAAGCGTGCAATACCAATCAAGTCTTCCCTGGCTTTGACGGTAATCTTGAAAGAGTGCATTAATGCGTTTCGCTGTCCAGTTCATCCATGAGGGAATTATAGCCGTAGTCTGCAGTTCCGCTGCGTTCGCCCTCCTCCAGTAATTGGCGCAGGCGTTCGCGGCGGGCTTCCATATCCTCAAGTACTCTGAGACCGGCACGGACAACTTCACTCGCGGAACCGTATCTACCACTCTTGAGTTGTGCCGCGATGAATTCGTCAAAGTGATCCCCCAGAGAGATGCTGGTATTCTTGGTCATGACAACTCCTTGGCTACCAATATTTGGTATCTAATGGTAGTTTCTAGGTAGTGTTTGATCAACCCTGCTTTGCAAACTCTCTACCGCGCATCCTGTTTGAGACCCAGAGAAACCTACCCGTGGTTTCAAGAGATAACCACCCATGAAAGTACACTCAGTAAAAGACATCTCCGACGCTGTGACCAAAGGCATGGAGGAGGGCGGACTGATTCTTTGCGAAGAAGACCTGTCGCCCATCTTCTTTGATCTGCGGTCAGGACTTGCTGGTGAGCTTTTGCAGAAGTTCGTCAACTACCGCGTGCCTCTGGCACTCGTGGTGAAGGATCCGTTTGCCTACAATCAGCGCTTCGGGGAGCTTGCGCGAGAGCTGCAAAAACACTCCACGGTGCGGGTTTTTCCTGCTCTTGAAACTGCCTCTGCATGGCTGGAATCCAGGCGCTCATGAGAATCGAGCCTTACTCGTCATCTCGGGCAATGGAAATCGCTGATCTTTTCCACGCCGCCGTGCACGCCATCGACTCGTCAATCTATACCCCGGAGCAAAAGGAGGCCTGGGCGCCTACCCCGCCTGATTACGCGCACTGGGCTGGGCGCCTCGACACCAAAAGGCCGTTCATGGCGATCATCGGCGATCGCGTGGCGGGTTTCATGGAACTCGATTCGGATGGTCATATCGATTGCACCTACACGCATCCGGATTTCCAGGCACGAGGTGTGGCGTCCGCGCTGTACGCGCATCTTCTCGAAGAGGCACTACGACGGAACATGACGCGTCTGTACGTCGAGGCGTCGTTCGTTGCCCGGCCATTCTTCGAGCGGCGTGGGTTCGTGATGCTCAATCAGAACGAGGTGCGTCGCCACGGTGTCACTCTCACGAACTTTTCCATGGAGAAGGATCTGAGTGTTCCTGACGCTTGATCCTTTTGATCTATCTCAATACCCCTTTCCACCAAAGTCGCATACTAACCTCGAGTCAAATCTTTCAACTTTGCCTTTGAGGTGCCACATGACTTCGCTGAAAAGCAACTTCATCAAACTTTTGATCGTACTCTCCATGGTCGTGGTTCTGCTCGTCACATTGAGCCTGTCGCTCGCATCATCGTTCCGCGAAGCGACAGCGCAGTCGTCAGCACATTCTCAGAACATCGCAATCGGATTCAGCGGCGACCCCATGCCCTTGTCGATTCGCAGTGGCGATGCCATGAACAGGAATTCATAGCGGCCCAGTTCCTTTGCAGTCTGCGCGACGCGTTCGAAATCCAGATTGTCGAAGATTCCAACGCCCAGTGACACCAGTGCAAGGCTGTGCAACGGCAGTCGTACATTGGGGATACCACTGGGCGACACGTCGTTCCACAAGTCATGGCCGATGAAAGAGACACCGCGCTCCTTCAGGAAGAAGGCGACGTCCGCGTGATAGCCCGCGACTCCCTCTGAGGTTGGCCAGGCACCCAATGCTTCACGACGCTTCCAGCGCCCGGTGTAGAGCAGAATCACATCGCCCGGTTCAACAGTGACGCCTTGAATTCTCTCCAGCTCCAGCAAATCCTCGTAGTGAATCGCCGTGCCCGGCTCCAGCCAGCCCTCTGGGGTTGCCTTACCCGGCAATAGTGTCGCATCGAAGAGAATGCCGCGCGTGATCACTCCGTCCTTCTGCGCGTTGATGTCGCCGCGTGGGCAGCCACCGACCGCTTCCACTTCCTGATAGCTCATGCCGTTGTAACCGAAGCCTTCATGCATGATGTGACAGTTCACCGAGTCCAGATGACTGTGAATGGTGCCGTGATAACTGCCGTCGTACTGGATCTGGTCGGAAGCACCGGTCGGGCTGACGCGCAACACCTGGCGCAGAAGTTTGGCCGAGGCATCGACTGCATCCACTTCGTTGACATCGTGGGCCAGCGAGACCGTGATGCCTTCGGTGACCAGTGCCGCCGCCTGCACGCGTTTCTCCGGCGTGATGAGGTTGGAAGCGCCCATGCCGTCGTCCGGCCCCCAGCGATTCCAGTTGGAGAGTTCGTCCATCGCGTGTTCGAATTCGGCTTCGGTGGTGATGGTGCGCGGGGCTTGGGCCAGGGCCCATGGACTGCTCAGGCAAAGTGCCAGCAGGAGCGTCGGAACGAGGGGTGTGGTCAGCACTGAGCGTGCGATGGGATGTCGTGATTGGGTCATGGGTTTGAGCTCCTGTTGTGCTTGTTTTTTGTTATTGTTCCGAGGGCAGGTTGCGGCATGATATAGGGGTTCTTGACGGAAAAGGAATATTTGCCATGAGTATCACCATACAGCAGATCACTTCGACGGAATTGCCATTGATGGACGCCCTTCTCAAGATGTTCGGTGAAGCGTTCTTTGAAGTGGAAACCTATACCAGACACAAGCCCAGTGCGGAGTACTTGCGCCGCTTGCTTGACAAGGATTCTTTCATCGCACTGGCTGCAGTGCGAAATGGTGAAGTCGTTGGCGGACTCGCCGCTTACGAGTTGATGAAGTTCGAGCAGGAGCGCAGCGAAATCTATATCTACGATCTCGCCGTTGCTGAAGCGCATCGTCGTCAAGGCGTTGCAACAGCGCTGATCGAGCATCTTCGGAAAATTGCGCAGGAGCGAGGTGCCTGGGTCATCTACGTGCAGGCGGATCTTGTCGATGAACCCGCGGTTGCGTTATACACCAAGCTGGGCGTGCGAGAGGACGTGTTGCACTTTGATATTGCGGTCAATGATGACAAACAGGGAGATCAACAATGAATTCTGAAAAGCAGATGCATGGTCATTGCCTATGCGGCGCCGTGTCGGTACGCACACCTGTGGTGACCGATGTGGAGGCATGCCACTGCGGCATGTGTCGTCGCTGGGGTGGCGGTCCGTTTCTCTCTGTCCATATCGGGCCCGATGTGGAGATCACCGGCGAAGAGCACATTACCTGGTTCGATTCATCAGAGTGGGCAGAGCGCGGCTTCTGTCGTCACTGCGGTACCCATATTTTCTACAAGGTGAAGCCGACGCGGCATTACATCGTGCCAGCTGGCCTTTTTACGGATCAATCGGTGTTCGAGTTCAAGGAGCAGATTCTGGTCGACAGGAAACCAGCCTACTATGAGTTCGCCAATCAGACACGAATGCTCACGGAGAAACAATTTTTCGAGAAATATGCGCAGCAGTAGCGTACAGTCTCGCGTGTGACCAGGAACAGCACGGTGCAAACGTGCGGGAGAGAGTGATGGAAAAGACTCTTGAGAAACTGAAGGAACATCTGATCTCGCTGACCGTAGCCATTCGGGAGCGCGACGAGAATACAGCCAATCACTGCGACCGCACCGGAGAGCTCGCGCTGGCGATCGGGAGACACTGCAGACTCTCCTCCCGTGAACTGGATTTGCTGCGCATCGCCTCGCCGATGCATGACCTTGGCAAGATCGGCATCCCTGACAGCATTCTTCTCAAACCGGGTCAGCTTGACGCAACGGAGTGGGAGGTGATGAAGACCCATGCCGAACGTGGTTATCTGATTCTTTCCGCGATGCATGATGAGGATGCGCAAACGATCGCCACCGTGGTGCGTCATCATCATGAGAGTTTCAATGGGCAGGGCTACCCGCATGGGCTCGCTGGTGAAGAGATTCCGCTGCTGTCGCGCATTCTTGCTCTGGCTGACAGTTACGATGCCATGGCGTCACGTCGCTCTTACCATGAGCCCAAGTCTCATGCGCGCATCATGACCATCCTCAACGAGGAAGATCACGGCAAGTTTGATCCTTATCTACGTGAGAAATTTTCGAGCTTCATTGCCACGAGCCCGTTTCGCGCGTTGACCTGACAAGATCATCTGTCCGATGAATCAGTGGCGCCTGCTCTCGCTCTTGAGTGCTCCAATGCACCACTGGGCTCCCTTCACTACTCCGCGAGCGACTACCAGTAGCGCCAGTCTCACTCTTTCGCCCATGCTCAGGTTGTCCGTGGCGTTCAATCGATGCAGGTTGCGACTGACCCACGGCTGGCTGTGCGCGTAAGCAGCCGCGCGGCGCGACACTCGGGTCAGGACATAGAGGGCCAGAAACAGGAAAAGCAGACCGGGGATGATTGGCAGGATCAGTCCCACCAGCCCGATCAGCAGGAAGAGGGCGATCAGGACAACGCCTATCACCTTGTAGGCAAAGGGCAGTGGACGAAAATAGGGCTTGGGCAGATGCACGGGCAACTCCTTGAAACTCTGGATGTGACTAACCCTATGCAGGCCTCGTGCCAGCCTTTAACCCATTGATTTAAAATGTAATAAAAATACCCGGTGATGTCCTGGTGGTGAGAATCGACACAAGTTGGTCAACGATTCTGCCGCTTGTGATATGTTCGCGTTTGCGTTCGACACTGCAAATTCACGAGGTCATATGTTCGATAGATCGCTGCTGCCGCTGTTCCTCTCCACCCTGCTGACGGCCACGGGGAGTGTTGTCCTGTCGTGGACTCCAACGGCATCAGCCAACGACACCGATCCGCGAGCACGCGAAGTGGGCATTGCCCCCGGCAACCACGCACCCGGACCTCACAATGTGATTACCGATGTGGCTGGGGTGCTCGTGGGCCAGGTCACTCTCATTGAGGGTGACGCGGTGCGTACCGGTGTGACGGCCATTCTTCCCCATGGTGGCAATCTGTATCAGGACAAGGTGCCTGCCGGGTTTTCCCAGGGCAATGGCTATGGAAAGATGATGGGCACCACGCAGGTGATCGAGCTGGGTGAAGTGGAGACGCCGATACTGCTGACCAATACGTTGTCGGTGCCCGAGGCTGCCGCAGGCATCATCGAGTGGACACTGCAACAGCCGGGCAACGAGCAGGTGCGTTCCGTGAACGCTGTGGTGGGCGAGACCAATGACGGTCGCATCAACGACATTCGGCTGCGCGCGGTCAGGCCGGAGCACGCGATTGCCGCCATTGAAACCGCGAGTGATGGCGCAGTGCAGGAGGGCAGCGTCGGTGCGGGTGTCGGCACGGTCACGTTCGGCTGGAAAGGGGGCATTGGGTCCAGTTCGCGAGTGCTGGCCGATGAGCTCGGGGGTCACACGATTGGCGTCCTCGTGCAGACGAATTACGGTGGTACGTTGAATGTGCTGGGGGTGCCGATTACACCGGAAGATCTCCATGGCGGTACAGACGTGGCCACCGCGACGAGTCCTGATGGTTCGATCATGATCATCATCGCCACGGATGCGCCGCTGTCGGACCGCAATCTCGAACGCCTCGCTGCCAGAGCCTTTCTTGGAGTGGGCAGAACGGGCTCTGCGATGTCGAACGGATCGGGGGACTATGCACTGGCATTCTCCACGGCAGAAAGTGTGCGACGTACCACCTTGCGGCGCGAGCAGCCGTACACATTGGAAGATTGGCCTAACGAATTGATGACACCGTTGTTCGAGGCGACAGTGGAGGCAACGGAGGAAGCGATCTACAACGCGCTGTTCAAGGCCAGTGATGTCGTTGGAATTCATCCGCAGCGCTATCCGCAGATACCGGTGCAGTCACTGCTGGATTTTCTCAGAGAGAAAGGGGCGCTGTGAGAGGCGCCATGTCTCTCTTGCGCACCTCAGCACAGGAGGCATGGTGTTGCTGACCTTCAGAGAAATTACCTGCACGTCTCCGCTGTACCTCCAGACGCTGGCGCTGCGCGAGCGCGTGCTGCGCATTCCTATCGATCTCGTGCTGTCGGCCGACGATATTGCCGGCGAAGACCAGCAGCGTCACTTCGTGATGCTGGACGTAGATGATCTTGTGGCCTGTGTCGTCATCAAGCCACTGCATGTCACCAGCGTCAAGCTGCGACAGATGGCGGTGTCTTCGCTGTACCAGGGCCGGAATGTCGGGAGAGACCTGATCGTTGCCGTGGAAGAGGTGCTGGTCGGCAGTGGTATTACCGACATCGAAATGTCCGCACGGCAGAGCGCGATCGGATTCTACGAAAAGCTCGGTTACCACGTGACTGGCGAGCCTTACATCGAGCAGGGCATTCCCCATGTTCGCATGGAGAAAGCCCTGCGCTGATTACTCCTCTATCCAATCACTCCTGTATGGGATCACTCCCCGGGCTTATACGTCCGCACTGCTCGCTGCTCCACATCCTCGCGATAGAACGCTGCATCCTTGAACTGCACGTCCACGTAGCGCTGGGCCTGATCGTCGAAGTGCGGAGAATCCGGATCAGAGTTCTGACCACCCGCGAGCATGGTCTTCGCACGCACGCGCTCACCGAATTCCACTACTGCCACGAAGCTGTTGCCCGAGGTGCCATAGATGCGATTGGTGCCGGGGTAGGCACGCGCACCGAAGGACGCGAGAGCACCCCAGCGGGACGAGGCGAGTCCGACAGGCAGACTCGGACCATTGTCGTCGTAAGAGTGATCTATGGCACCTGTCAGGCGTTGATAGCGGTTGATCTCGCCCCACGGGGTCTCCCAGGTGCCGAATGCACTCGTTAGCTGCGCGATGGTGTCGCTGAAGACCTGCAGACGCTCCTCCTCGGGACTGTCGGTTCCCAGCCAGTTGATCTGTTCCATCTGCGTCATGCCGTCCGGAACGTCGATCGTCTGCGCCGCGTTCATGCCATAGAAGTGCGCCAATGACATCGCGACGGAATCGGCACTCGTGCGCATGTCCCAGTCGCGCAGCAGTGCAATCGGTTGCTCCAGCGCGGGCCAGTCTGTGGATGATGCGTCCCAGGCGCGGACGAGTCCGGGGATCAGTTGCTCGAAGCCCGGAAGGTAGGGGTCGTAGGCCAGTTCGATCAACGAATCGAGTGTGAGTTGCGACGCTTCGCGCAGCAATGGCACCACGTGTATGCCACGGAAGTTTTCCGCATCCGGAGCCATATAGGCCGGATAGTCTTCCCGTCGCGGGCTGTACTCGTCAGCGGCAGTGAACGGTGTGGAGTTGGTGTTCTGTATCCAGCCGTTGGGAGGATTGAGCAGATTGATGGTGTCTTCGACCTCGTGCACACCCCGCCAGTCGGTTGCCGGATTGCTGCCGTCAACCGGCTGTGAATAGTCAAACTGCGGGTCACGCACAGGCATGAAGTTGCCATGGAAGTAGGCGATATTGCCTTCGGCATCCGCAAACATGGTGTTGTTCGAGGAGTTGGTGCGAATGTCCATCATCTCGCGGAACTCTGCGTAATTGGCTGTCTTCATGCGCAGGTATGACTGACGCAGGGCATCGACCGTATTCCAGTTGATGCGTGTGACGACCCAGTCGCCTTCGAGCTGGTGAGTGATCGGACCGTGGTGGGTGCGGTACATCGGAAACGTGCGCTGTGTCAGAGAGTTGCCTTCGCGAACACTGAGTGTGACCTCAGACACCTCGACGGGGCGCAGTTCATCGCCATAACGATACTTGAGCACACCGTTGTCGTTCACAACGTCTTCGACATAATGGTCGATGAAGTCGGCGGCAGTGGTCATGTGCATCCAGCCGGTCGTTTCATTGAAGCCCTGATAGATGAAGAACTGACCCCATGTGACTGCACCGTAGGCATTGAGTCCTTCCTCGCTGAAGACATGGGCTTCGCCCCGAAAGAAGAAACTGGTGTGCGGATTGATCAGCAGCATGGCGTCGCCGGAGGCCGTGCGCTCGCCACTCACTGCTATGCCATTCGAGCCCGCGGGTTCGAAGAATATCGAATCGGACAGAGGGGCCGAAGGGACTGTCGCGACTTTGCGACTCTCCGCTTCTGTCGGTGTGGAGGCGAGTGGAACGCTGGCGGCGAGTGTCTCAGCCTGTGAGTAGAATGCTTCGATACCCGGCAGCGGAATCTGCTCGATGTCGCCACCGATGGAGCCCTCGAAGAAATAGAACGGCATCCACGACTCAAAACGGGTCAACAGGCGCGGTTGTACCTGCGGATTCATCAGCAGGTAGTAATTGAGGCCATCGGCGAATGCGTCGCACAGTGCCTGCAGCCATTCCGGAGCGGCGTCATAGGCGGCTCGCGCTTCTTCTTCTGTCATGTAGAGACGGGCGCGCAGATCGCTATAAAGTGCCGCTTCTCCCTCGACTTCCGCGAGCCTGCCGATGGCCCAGATGTAGTTGCGCTCCACGCGGGAAAAGTCATCCTCGGCCTGGGCATAGAGCAGTCCGAAGACGGCGTCGGCATCCGTTGGGGCGTAGATGTGAGGTACGCCATAGTCATCGCGAATGATCGTGACTCGGTCGGCAATGGACTGCAGTCGCTGCTGCTCTGCTGAGAGTTGTTGCACCGCCTGGACAGGAGTCTCTGTGGAGACTGACTCCTGAGAGGGAGGTGAACAGCTCACCAGGGCGAACAGTAATACCAGCAGGGTGAGCGTGCGCGAGGTGGCGATGACTGGCATGGGAAGTCTCCGGATTCTGGGTTTTTTCGGCTGCAGTGCGGTGCTATATTGGGAGTTCCGGCGAATAATGACAAGCATGGGAGCAGCGAATGGAACAGGTTATCGATCACCAGATGATGAACATGTTTGCGGTGCCACTTTATCGTGCATCGCTGCAGCGTGGTTTCACGGAGGAGGAGATACGTTTCATCCAGAGTGAGTTGCGCGATCCCGTGCTGGCAATTTCCAACCACTCGTCGAAAAACAAGAATGTACTTGGCGCCGAACAGATGCGGGATATTCGCAAGGTGCTGCAGGACAATCTCGACAATTTTTTCCGGATTGTCTTCAACACGTCGAACAATGTGCAGTTGAAGATCACACAGTCGTGGCTGACGCGCACCATCAAGGGGCAATCCCACCACGCTCACACACATCCGAACAGCATCGTCAGTGGTGTGCTCTACATCAATCTGGCGCCACAGGATGGCATCAATTTCTATCGCAACGAAGACAACCAGTGGTATGAACTGTTGCGCAAGGAAGACAGCTACTACAACGCGTACCGTTATTTCATCCAGACGTCAGTCGGCGATATTGTGCTCTTTCCCTCGCATGTGCGACATGGTGTGCAGCAGGTGACGGAGAATGTCGAACGTGTGAGTCTGTCGTTCAACACGTTCTTCTCGGGTGAGCTGGGTCGGGAGGAATTCTCCAACGCCTTGCGCATCACGGTGGAATAGCGCCTAACTCTCGAACCCCGTGCCCTTGAAGCCTTTGCTGACGATGTAGACTTCGCGGGAGCGGGCACGTGACGCATCGGGTTTTCTCACGACGACTTTGTCGAAGCTGGTGCGCAGGTCCTTCAGGAACTGTTCGTAGCCTTCGCCGTGAAATATCTTGGTGAGAAAGCTGCCATTGTGCTTGAGCGTCTGGCGCGCCATGTCGAGTGCCAGTTCGACCAGATACATGGACGAAGCCTGGTCTGCGGCGTCGACACCACTGATGTTGGGCGCCATGTCTGAAATGACCAGATCTGCCTTCTCGCCATCGAGTGCCGCGAGGATCTGGTCAAAGACTTCCTGTTCAGTGAAGTCACCCTGAATGAATTCCGTATGCGGGATCGGGTCCATGGGCAGGATGTCCGAGGCCACCAGCTTGCCCTTGCTGCCAAGCAGCGGGGCGACGATCTGCGACCATCCCCCGGGCGCAGAGCCCAGATCGAGCACGATCATGCCGGGGCGCAGCAGCTTGTCCTTGTCGAGCAGCTCGATCAGCTTGTAACTGGCACGCGAGCGGTAGCCGTCAACCTGAGCCCGCTTCACATAGGGGTCGTTGACGTGTTCTTCCAGCCAGCGGTTGCTGCTCTTGGATCGGGCCATGGGGTGTGTTTCCCGGTTTGGGTTTCTTAAGAGGGTGGTTCGGGAAGCGAAGCATACCAGCTTGGGGTGCCCTGTGGGAGCGGGCCCTGCCCGCGAATGAAGTCTGGGAGTAGAATCGATCGCGAGCAAGGCTCGCTCCCACAGCGTTGCGCGGATACAATGGCGCCCAACACATATTTCTCAGTACAGCCTCTGCCGGAGCCACCGGCCAGGACTTTCACATGATCCGCATCACCGAACTCTCCCTGCCGCTGGGGCACGCTGCCGATGCACTGCGCATGGCGATAGTCGCCCGTCTGCAGATCGACAGCGACGACCTGCTCGATTTCACCGTCTTCAAGCGCAGCTACGATGCCCGCAAGAAGAACAGCGAGATCACTTTCGTCTACATCATTGACGTCTCTGTTCGCGAAGAGGAGAAAGTTCTCCAGCGTCTCGCCGACGACAGGAATGTGCGACCAGCCCCGGACACGCGCTATCACGTTGTGGCGCAGGCGCCGGAGAACCTGACAGAGCGCCCCATCATCATCGGATTTGGTCCGTGTGGATTGTTCGCCGCGTTGACGCTCGCACAGATGGGATTCAAACCCATCGTGCTGGAGCGAGGCAGGGACGTGCGTACCCGCACGAAAGACACCTGGGCACTGTGGCGCAAGAACGTCCTCACTCCGGAATCCAACGTGCAGTTCGGCGAGGGTGGAGCGGGGTTGTTCTCCGACGGTAAACTCTACAGCCAGATCAAGGATCCGAAGTTCTACGGCCGCAAGGTCATGCATGAGTTCGTGCGTGCCGGAGCGCCGGAAGAGATCATGTTCGTCAGCAAGCCACACATCGGCACGTTTCGCCTGACCGGTGTCGTATCCACCATGCGCGAGGAAATCAGAGCGCTGGGCGGGGAAGTGCGTTTCGAGAGTCGTGTCACCGATCTGCTGATGCAGGACGGGCGTGTCGAGGGCGTGGTGTTGGCGGATGGCGAAGAGATCCGCAGTCGCTATGTCGTGCTCGCACTGGGACACAGCTCCCGCGACACGTTTCGCATGTTGCATCGTCGTGGCGTGTTCATCGAGGCCAAACCCTTCGCGATCGGTTTTCGTATCGAGCATCCGCAGTCGCTCATCGACAAGGCGCGCCTTGGCAAGTATGCGGGACACCCGGAACTGGGTGCGGCAGATTACAAGCTGGTGCACCATGCGAAGAACGGCCGCGCGGTATACAGTTTCTGCATGTGTCCCGGTGGCACAGTGGTCGCTGCCACATCCGAAGAGGGGCGCGTGGTGACCAATGGCATGAGTCAGTATTCACGCAATGAGCGTAACGCCAATGCGGGCATCGTGGTCGGCATCAATCCGGCGGAAGATTTTCCCGGCAGTCCTCTCGCCGGAATTGAATTGCAGGAGGCCCTGGAATCGAGAGCCTACACTCTGGGAGGCAGCGACCATTGCGCACCAGGCCAGCTCGTGGGTGACTTCGTGCGCCGCAGACCGTCGAAAGAATTCGGTGAGGTAGAGCCGTCCTACAAACCAGGTGTTCTTCTGGGTGATCTGGCGCCTTCGTTGCCCGCCTATGCCATCGATGCGATTCGCGAGGCTCTGCCGGAGTTCGGCAAACAGATTCGTGGTTTTGATCGCGCCGATGCCGTTCTGACCGGTGTGGAAACCCGCACATCATCGCCCGTGCGCATCACGCGCGATCACGAGACGCTGCAGAGTTTGAATCTGCGTGGTCTGTATCCTGCAGGCGAAGGCGCTGGCTACGCCGGTGGCATCCTGTCGGCAGGCGTGGATGGCATCAAGGTGGCAGAAGCGCTGGCGAAGGCGATGCTCGCTGACATGGGTGGGGGCGCATGACATGAGGCTCAGTCTCGACGATATCAAGAAACTGCAACAGAAGAAGTACCGCAGCGAGTTCGGTTTTTTTCTGGCCGAAGGCGAGCACCTGGTGCAGGAGCTGGAGAAGGCGGCGCAACAGAATGCAGCGCTGCAGGATTGCGAACTCTATATCACGAATCGCTACGAACACTGGCGCACGGATTTCAGAACACATCTGCTGACTGAAAAACAGATGTCACAGATTGCCGACACCACCACACCCCAGGGCATCATCGCGCTTGTGCCCATCAGTGCGGTGTTAATAGAGAGTGCACAGCCAACCCAGTCTCACAACAAGCGCGAGCGCGCGATCTATCTGCACGAGATTCAGGATCCCGGCAATCTCGGCACCGTGTTGCGTACGCTCGCGTGGTTCGGAAATTTTCGGTGTCTGCTCAGTCCCGGCAGTGTCGATCCCTTCAATCCGAAAGTGGTGCGTGCCAGCATGGGAGCCATCTTCCATGTATCGATTGAGGTGGATGTGGTGCTCGAAACGTTGCAGGAGCGTTTCGATCGCATTGCGTGTCTGGACATGGAGGGCGGCAGTGTCAGCTCGGCAGCCTTTCGCAAGTTTGACTGTTACGTGTTCGGCAACGAAGCGCGCGGAGTGCCTCGTGCGGCAATCGAAGAGCTCGGCGCACAGCCGTTCGCGATCGGCGGCAGTGGCACTATCGAGTCGTTGAATCTCGCCTCCGTGGTGAACATGTGTGCGTACGAACTCAATCGCGACTCCTGATTTTTTCATTTCCATTGGAATCACAACTGATCAACAACAGAAAGGACAACCCGGCAATGCCAAAGAGCAGAAAGTACGATATTCGCGTGACGCAGACGGAAGCAGGATGGAGCGGCGAAATTGTCAGACGCGCCTCGGCGAAGAAATCTGTCGTGTCAAAAGCCCAGGATGGTTTTGCGACCGAGGCCGAAGCTCGGGCTTGGGCAGATTCAGAGATGGTCACGTTTCTCGCGCTCAACGAGCGCAACAAGCGCAAGCGTTGACGTCTCCAGGCAGTTGACATTCCCTCGCCAAAAGTTCATGTTCTGCGCCACGCTTTTACCGCCTTCCAATAGCAAAAATCGAGGTGATGCATGAACAAGAACAAGCTTCTGTACTCCGCTGTCGCAACCGGTCTGCTGGCCGTGTTGCCGGGTCTGGCACTGGCCCAGGCCGGAGCTCGCGGTCCTGAAGAACACGCCGATGTCACTCCCGTGAACAACTTGCCAAACCCCTATGAAACCGTTCGCAACTGGGGCACTCCACCGGAAGGCAGAACGTGGGGCTCCATCAGTGCCATCAACATCGATATCGATGGCGAGAGCCTGTGGGTCGGTGATCGCTGTGGCGCCAATTCCTGCGCGAATTCCACTGTCGATCCGATTGTGAAACTGAATGCCGAAGGTATGCCGGTGTTGAGTTTTGGTGCGGGTCTCATTCTTTGGCCGCATGGCATGGATGTGGATCGTGAAGGCAACGTCTGGGTCGTGGACGCGCGCTCCGCAAACGCAGCGGAACTCGCCGCCAATCCGGCTGCTGCAGGCAAGGGCCACACGGTATTGAAGTTCAGCCCGACCGGTGAACTGTTGCTGACTCTCGGGACCCCTGGCGAGGCCGGTGATCCGCCCACGCATTTCACGGAACCCAACGATGTACTGGTTGCGCCCGATGGCAGCATCTTCGTGGCGGAGACACATGGCGCCCAGTTCCAGGACGAGCCCGGTCCCAACTCCAAGAGCCGAATTTCCAAGTTCGCGCCGGATGGCACATTCATCAAGAGTTTCGGTGAGTGGGGTTTCGAGGACGGGCAGTTGCGTTCACCACACTCGCTGGCAATGGACTCACAGGGTCGTCTGTTCGTGGCCGATCGTGGCAATCGTCGTATCCAGATCTTCGATCAGGAAGGTGGACACATCGACACCTGGTATCAGTTCAGCCGCATCAGCGGGCTCTACATCGACGCCAACGACATGCTCTATGCCATCGACTCTGAATCTGACGAGAACTACAACCCGGGTTGGCGCAAGGGCCTGCGTGTAGGCAATGCCCGCACCGGCGAAGTGCTGTACTACGTCCCCGAGCACAACTCCGAGCGTCCCACCGGCATGGGTGGTATTGGTGCGATGGGAGAGGGTGTTGCGGTTGCGGCTGATGGCACTGTCTATGGTGGCGAAGTGGGTCCGGTACAGGGGCTCACCAAGTTCATCCCACGTCTCATTGATTGATGACGCGATTGGTTTGTGGAAAAAAACGGCCGGGCAAGATGCGATCTTTTACCCGGCCAAGACCCAAACGACTTGATGTCGGGAAAGAGAGTAACCCGCTGTCCGTGTGCAGCCATTGATCTAGATCAGCAATGGCTGCATTCGGAAAAAACAGGGGAGCAATCAGCAGTCGGTGGGTTTGAGACGGGCGGCGGCCTTCAGGCCGGCCATGTCGAGGACATGGATTTCCTTGTTGTCCACGGCAAGAATGTTCTGCTTCTGCAGGCGACTGAACACTCGACTGACAGTTTCCAGCGTGATGCCCAGATAGCTGCCGATTTCCGCGCGGGTCATGGGCAGTCGGAACTGTGTGGCCGAGAGTTTGCGACGGTGATTGCGACTGGAAATGCTCAGCATCAGCGCTGCCACCCGCTCTTCAGCATCGTTGCTGCTCAACATCGTCAGCATCTGCTGGTCCTTCACGATCTCCTGCCCCATCAAGCGAAAGAAGCGGCCCTGCAGAGAAGGGATCCTGGCGCTCAGCTCTTCGAGCTGGTGAAACGGAATCTCGCAGAATGAACCGGTTTCCAGTGCGATGGCGGAGTGGCCATGGCGATTGCTGCTGATGCCATCCATGCCGACGATTTCTCCGGGCAGGAACAAGCCGGTGACCTGCTCAACTCCGTCCCACGTGCTCTTGAACGTCTTGAAGCTGCCTGCACGAATCGCGTAGATGGCCTTGAACTCGTCGCCCTCGCGATAGAGATAGTCACCCCTGCTCAGTGCGCGGCCACGTTTGACGATCTCGTCGAGACGGGTGATTTCCTGCGCGTCCAGAGCGATGGGCAGGCATAGTTCTCCCAGTCGGCAGTCGCCGCAGGAAACGCCTGGATTTGTGTGGCACGCCCGCATCCGCGGTTGCAACCCCGTGTCGGTAGTAATTGCCTGTTCAGTTGCTTTCACATTGTGTTCCCGGGATGAATGACAGTCATGCCTGACATTGTCTCCCTATTCAAACGCATCGGCAATCACTATCTCCTTGTTTTCCGTGTGGGTTATATCGCGCGTGAGAATACCGGGCTCGCCACGGAATTGCGCTGCAGATACTCATCGAACACCATGCAGAGATTACGTAGCAGCAGGGCCCCCTCAGGGGTAACTATCATGTTCTTGCTGTCAGTCCAGGCGATCAGTCCGTCGCGCTCGAACTGCTGCAGCTCCACAAGCGCTATGCGGAAGTGCTGCGCGAAATCAATTCCGAACTCCGCTTCAATGGTCTCGATATCAAGAGATCGATAGCACGTCAGCTGCTGAATGATGGCTCGGCGCAGAATGTCTTCGACGCTTGATACCAATCCCCTCGCAACAGGCAATTGATTCATGTCCAGTGCCAGGTAGTAATCCTCCAACTTGGTGGCGTTCTGAGCAAACACGAGTCCTGTGCTGCTGATCGAGGAAACACCCAGGCCGACGAGATCCGTGGCCTTGTCGATGGAATAGCCCTGAAAGTTGCGGCACAGCCGACCTTCCTTTCTTGCAATGGCCAGCGGGTCGCTCTTCTTCACGAAGTGATCGATACCGACGTATTCGTACCCTGCGGCTGTCAGTGTGCCGATGATGGACGTCAGCATTTGCAGCTTCACACTGGCAGACGGAATGTCGGCGGCGCTGATGGCGCGTTGGCCAGGAAAACGATCCGGAAGATGCGCGTAGTTGTAATAACTGATGCGATCAGGCGAGAGCGCAATCACGTGTCGCAGAGTGGCATTGATGGATTCCAGTGACTGCAGTGGCAAACCGTAGATGAGATCGAAATTGAGTGAGCGAAATCCGCTGCTGCGAATCGCCTGAGTCAGTTCCCGTACCGACTCCACTGACTGCTGACGATTGATTGCGCGCTGCACATTCTCATCGAAATCCTGGATGCCGAGGCTGATACGATTGAAACCAAGTCCGCGCAGCAGTTGTACCCGTTCCAGATTCACAGTGCGTGGATCCACTTCGATGGAGTAGTCACGCCCCGCGTGGTTGACCAGATTGAAGTAGTGCGCCGTATGATGGATCAACTCGGTCATCTCGGCGTCGTCGAGAAACGTCGGTGTCCCGCCCCCGAGATGCAGCTGTGTGACCGGGCGTTGATGCAGATTGGTCTGCAGTCGCAGAAGAGCCATCTCCTTGCGCAGGTGATCGAGGTACTTGCGTGCCGCATTCTTGTTGCGGGTCACCACCTTGTTGCAGCCGCAGTAGAAGCAGGGCGAGCTGCAGAACGGGACATGGATATAGATGGAAACCGGATCGCTTGGCAACGCATGGTCACCGCGCTCTTGCAAGGCTTCCAGATAGTCCTGGGGCGTCAACGTCTTGAATTCGGTCGCGGGAGGATATGACGTATAGCGTGGGCCGGGCCTGTCGTATTTTCCCAGCAACTCGCTGATGCGCGAAGACGGGAGTGTGCGGTCGCGCTCTCTGTCATAGTGATGATTCATGATGGAAGACAGTGATGGGTTCATGGGCGAAAGTTTAGTGCAGCCCGTCTGCGGTGCCATGACATACATCAATGAAGTGAGTGGTGTCGAAAACTTGCCTCAAGGTTCGACCAGGTTGACAATCCATGACATTCAAGGCGCTGCAACAAGGAGATAACCGTGACAGCATTGACCCTCTATACCAATCCACAGTCCCGTGGCCAGATCGTCCGCTGGATGCTTGAAGAACTGGGCGTGCCCTACGACACCGTGGTTCTGGGGTACGGCACCACCATGAAGGCCCCCGAATATCTTGCGATCAATCCCATGGGCAAGGTGCCTGCCATCCGGCATGGCAACACGGTTGTCACCGAAGGTGCCGCGATCTGTGCTTATCTGGCCGACCAGTTTCCCGACAAAGGGCTGGCGCCAGCAGTGCAGTCTCCCATGCGCGGTACTTACTACCGCTGGTTGTTCTTCGGTGCCGGACCGCTGGAAATGGCGGTGACCGCGAAGGCCATCAACTGGGAGGTGCCGGAAGGGCGCAGCGCCATGGTGGGTTTCGGTAACTACACGGACACGCTCGATGCACTGGAGACAGCTCTGCTGCCGGGGCCGTGGATATGCGGCGAGCAGTTCACGGCTGCCGATGTCTATGTGGGTGCGGCAATCTCCTGGGGCATGATGTTTGGCACCGTCGAGAAGCGACCGGTATTCGAGGCCTATGCAGCGCGGCTGCAGGCACGTCCTGCTGCGCAGCGTGCGCAACAGATCGATGCGGCATTGATGACGTCCAAATGAGCGCCACGGCCGCACGACACAGGCGCGAACAAACGCGTGGCGAGGAGCTGGCCAACAGCATCAGTCACGGCGTTGGGCTGGTCGCCGCACTGGTCGCCACACCCTTCCTGTTGCTGCGTGCGGCCGAGCACGACGACACGGCATTTCTGGTGGGCGTGGCGATCTTTGCGCTCGCCATCGTGTTTCAGTATCTGTCGTCGTCTCTCTATCATGCCTTGCCCGTCGGCAGGCCCAAACAGATCCTGCGAGTGATCGAACACTCCGCCATCTTCATCCTGATCGCCGGGACGTACACGCCGTTCACACTGGGCGTGTTGCGAGGCTCCTGGGGATGGACGCTGTGTGCGCTGGTGTGGACACTGGCGCTGGTGGGGGTGGTGTTGAAATCCTCCAATCGCCTGTTTCATCCGCGGCTGTCCAACGCGTTGTTTCTGGTGATGGGCTGGCTGATCGTGGTTGCCATCAAACCGATGCTGGATAACGTGCCGATGGCAGGGCTGTTGTGGCTTCTGGCAGGGGGCCTGGCCTACACGATTGGCGTCGCTTTCTATGCGGCCAGTTCACGAGTGCGCTATGCGCATTTCACCTGGCACCTGTTTGTCATGCTGGGTACCGTGTGTCACTATTTCGCGGTCTACGGGTATGCAGCGTGAATCTGCGAAGGAAAAGGTGAGCAAGGGAATATGACAATCGAATCACAAAGTGACGTCGAGGGCCTGCAAAGGGTCGGACACGTGGTTGCGCGCACACTGCATGAGATGCTGGCACTGATCGAACCAGGCATGACGACTCGCGAGCTTGATGACATGGGGGCACGGATGCTGGCGCAGGCGGGAGCGCGTTCTGCTCCGCAGCTGACCTACGGTTTTCCGGGCGCAACCTGCATCAGCATCAATGAGGAGGCGGCGCACGGTGTGCCGGGTGATCGCGTGATCAACGCTGGAGATATCGTCAATATAGATGTCTCCGCAGAAATGGATGGTTACTTCGCCGACACCGGAGGAACGCGTGTAGTGCCCCCGGAGACCACACTGAAGACTCGCCTGTGCCACGCCTCGCGAACGGCCCTGGATGAGGCGATGAAGCAGGCGCGGGCAGGACGTCCTCTCAACGGGATCGGCGCGGCCATCGAGCGGGTGGCGCGTCGCCACAAATTCCGCATCATAGAGAACCTTGGCAGTCATGGCGTTGGTCGCGCTCTGCACGAGGAGCCCGAGAGTATTCCCGGTTACTTCGATCCAAGCGACAAGCGCATCCTCAAAGAGGGCATGGTCATCACCATTGAGCCCTTCCTGTCGACAAGAAGCCGCTGGGTGGAGGAGGCCGACGATGGCTGGACGCTCGTCGGTGGTGCGGGCAATCTTTCCGCGCAGTATGAACACACGATGATCATCACACGCGGAAATCCCATCGTTGTGACAGCCCTCCAGGAGAACGGCAAAGCCGCTTTTCCATGCTAGAATCCTCCGGCCTCAGTGGCCAATCGGGAGGATAGCCCACCAATGCTGTTGATGATCGACAACTACGACTCGTTTACCTACAACATCGTCCAGTATCTGGGAGAGTTGGGGGCAGATGTGCGGGTCTATCGCAACGATGCGCTGACCATCGCCGACATCGAGGCCATGGCACCGGATCAGATCGTGATCTCCCCCGGCCCCTGCACGCCCAACGAAGCGGGTATCTCGGT
>Ga0155965_1012_pt3 | contig 20296 bp, 16 predicted proteins | sample RifCSPlowO2_02_FD_107619 | JGI IMG/M metagenome (GOLD analysis project Ga0155965, IMG submission 107619) | Gammaproteobacteria bacterium RIFCSPLOWO2_02_FULL_57_10
AGTCTTCGGCCGCCGAACTGCACTCAGTCGCATAACTCCAGCAGCAACTTGTTCAGGCGCCGCGTGAAATTGCCCGGGTCCTCGAGCTGCCTGCCCTCTGCCAGGCTTGCCTGATCAAACAGCACCGAGATCAGATCACCGAATCGATCCTCATCTTTTTCCTGATCAAGTTTCGCGATCAGTGGATGTTCAGGATTGATCTCGAAAATTGGCTTGCTCTCCGGTGGCGTTTGGCCTGCCGCTTCCATGATACGGCGCATCTGTGCGCCCATGTCATCCTCATCAATCACAAGACAGGCTGGAGAGTCCGTCAGGCGATGAGTCACGCGAACTTCCTTGACTGCCGCAGATAGATGCTCCTTGATTCTTGCCGACAAGGGCTCGAATTTCTTCTCGGTTTCTTCGTGCTTCTCTTTCTCGGTTTCATCTTCCAGCTTGCCGAGGTCGAGCGAACCACGAGCGATATCCTGGAACTGTTTTCCATCGAAATCGTGCAGGTGGCTCATCAGCCATTCGTCGATCCGATCCGAGAGCAGGAGCACTTCGATGCCCTTCTTCCTGAAAATCTCCAGATGAGGACTGTTTCTGGCAGCATTCGCTGACTCGGCGATGACGTAGTAGATCTTCTCTTGGTCCGGTTTCATGCGCGCAACATAGTCGGTCAGACTTTGGTTCTGATCTGTTGTGTTTTCATGGGTGGAGGCGAACAGCATGAGACCGGCGACTTTCTCCTTGTTGGCAAAGTCTTCTCCTGGACCTTCCTTCAGAACCTGGCCGAACTCCGTCCAGAACTTCGCGTACTTTTCCGATTCGTCCTTCTTCAGTTTCGCCAGCATCTCAAGTGCCTTCTTGGTGAGAGCACTTCTCATCGAATCGACAACGGGGTCTTTCTGCAGGATTTCGCGCGAGACGTTCAAGGAGATGTCATTGGAGTCCACAACCCCCTTGATGAATCTCAGGTACAGTGGCATGAATTGCTCTGCATCATCCATGATAAAGACGCGTTGAACGTAAAGCTTGAGACCACGTGCACCATCGCGATTCCAGAGGTCGTAGGGCGCCCTTGCAGGCACGTACAGAAGGCCGGTGTACTCGAGTTTCCCTTCTACCCGGTTGTGACTCCAGCTCAATGGTTTCTCGTAGTCGTGAGAAATATGTTTGTAGAATTCGACATATTCCTCTTCCTTGATTTCGCTGCGTGAGCGTGTCCACAGAGCTTGTGCTGCATTGATGGATTCGTATTCAGTGACGCTGGCTTCGTCGTCAGATTTTTCTGCATGCGACTGCTTTGGCATGAGCACAGGAATGGAAATATGGTCTGCATACTTCTTGACGATATTCTTGAGTCGGTAATAGTCGGCGAAATCTGTTTCCTCAGCCCGCAGATGCAGAATGATGGTGGTTCCTCGGTCTTTCTTCTCGACTGACTCAATGGTGTAGTCGGCCTCTCCCTTCGAGGTCCAGTGGACGGCCTCGGCCGGAGTTGTGCCGGCTCTTCGAGTCAGTACTTCGACCTCTGATGCCACGATGAATGCCGAGTAGAAACCGACCCCGAACTGTCCAATCAGCTGCGAGTCTTTTTTCTGATCGCCAGACAAGTTGGCGAGGAACTGGGCAGTGCCAGATTTGGCAATGGTTCCAAGATTGCTGATGACTTCCTCGCGAGTCATGCCGATCCCATTATCGGAAATCGTGACTGTCCCGGCGTCCTTGTCGAAATCAATCTGTACTTTCAGGTTTGAATCGGATTCGTAGAGTTCTGGTTTCGACAGCGCCTCGAAGCGCAGTTTGTCAGCAGCGTCGGAAGCGTTGGAGATAAGCTCACGAAGAAACACTTCCTTGTTGCTGTAAAGCGAATGGATCATCAGGTGAAGTAGTTGTTTGGCCTCTGTTTCAAAGCCACGAGTTTCTTTTCTTGCTTCTGTCGTCATCGGTACAGCCCCTGGGGTATCCTGGAAAGTAAAAAGCCCAGCCACTTTTTCAGTGACTGGGCTTTCAATGGGGTTTTCATGCCCCGATTTCAAGCGGCAAAAGGGTTATGAGCGATAAAATTCGATCGCTTCTTCCTTGCGCTGCCTGAGATTTTCAAAACGAGCTTTGCTGTTCTCGATGAAGCTGAGGAAGCTGCCCGCAGATGTTTCACCAAGCTCCTGCGCACGACGAGCCGCTGTCGCTGCTTCATCAAACCGGTCGAGTTCAACCAGCGCGCGTGCAAGGAATAACTGGGCATCGCCTGGATTTTCCAGTCCGCCACGTTCCAGAGCACTACGGATTGCAGTCGCTGCATTCTCGTAGTCGTGCATCATGTAGTAGATGTACCCGAGCTGGTCGTACGATTCGCCTGTCTCACCAAGCTCCGCAGCCTTGATTGCGGGCTCCAGAGCCATTTCGTACTCGTTGGCGAGAAGATACATCTGCACCAGTTTCTGCAGATTTTCTTCTGTTTCCTCAACCACGCCCAGCTCGAACCCTCTGGCCAGAACCCTGGCTCCCTTGTACGCGGCATCGATACCTGCCAATGACTGCGCCAGGTTCAGATACTCGGATTCATTCTCCATGTATCCTTTGGCGAAAGTCACCGAAAGAGTCTCGATACGCTTCTTGTCGTCGTCAAGATAGCCATAGATCGCCGACAGATTGCGCCAGTCGCTTGGTTCATCAAACAGCGTCACCATCTGCTTGGTGACCCGCTCAGCGCTGACATAATCTTCAAGCTCGATATACATCACGTTCAGCAGACCGAAGATGTTCTTCGCAATTGGTCTGCCAGCAGCTTCCAGCATTTCCATATGATTGATCAGATATGGAATGGCTTCGGCGTGCTGAGCCAGGTTGTAATGAGAGTTGGCGAGTCCCAGATAGACGTTCTCGTTTTCTTCCTCGGAGATTTCTCTCCAGCGGTTGAAAGAGTCGATTGCCTCCTGGAAACGGTCCTCACCCATGTACAGCTGTCCCAGCGCCATCAAGGCGCGCTGACGGGACTCAATGCGCAGATTCTCGATCGTGAGCATCTGCTCAAAGATTCTCAAGGCTTCGGGAATATTATCGGTGTTCAGATAATAGTTCGTGTAGAAGTTCAGGACCGTGGACTTCTCGAAGTCGTTGAGTCTATCGTAGCGCTCGTTAAGCTCGTCCAGCAGTACCTTCGCCCTTTCATAGTCCGGCGGAGTGTTTGCATCTTCCGGGCTCATCAGTTCCTGGATTTCAGAAACCTGATTGAACACGCGCTCTGTCAACACATCAGATGTACGGGTGGGGGGAGGTGCACGTGGCCCATCCGGCTCTTCGGCGGCCTGAGCTGCCAAGGAATAGATAGAGGCACTAGCCAGTAAACCCGTCATTGCAAGTGCAGAGACGATATTTCTGGACAGGCTCTTGCGTTTGAATAGTTTCAGCATCACTGATCGCCTTCCAGTTCATAGCGGAAAACATACTGGACGTTCGGTACTGCAACGCCCTGGCCATCCACTACTTTGGGCTGGAACTTGAAGCGTTCAGCAGCGCGTATCGACGATGTATCGAAGATTCCTGCCGGTTCCGCATCCACAACCACGACATTTTCCACTCCGCCGGTCGCTGTCACAGTGAAGCTGACCTGACACCATCCTTCAATGCCTCTTGAGGCGGCACGGGTAGGATACTGTGGCGTCACGTTTACCAGTGGCAGCATTTCTCCATCGGTAATGGAGATGCTGGCGCCACCGATAGACAAGTCAGCGTCGATGGTGACCGCGGCGCGTTCAATCGCCAGGCTTGGACCGGAGTCCATAGTCAACTGCCTATCCGGAACATCTGGCGGTGGCGTGTCGAGTTGCTCGATTGGCTCAGGCTTCTCAACTTCCCGCACCACTTCCATCTCGATTTCAGGCATGGTGGCATCAACGATCTTCACCACGTTGACGCGCTGTTCCTGCTGAGCTCCTGTTGCAATCAGCGCTTGCATCAAATAGAACAACACAAGCGTAATCAGCAATGCAAGAGCCACCGAAATAACCCATCTAATTGCGATCATAGTTTATGCCTCCGTTGATATTGAAACGCTAGCGATTTCTGCATCTCTTGCAGCACGCAGGATGGTCATCACATGTTCGTTTGTAGCTGCCCGGTCACCCTGGATAACTACAGATGAATTGGGAGACTCCGCGAGTCGCAATTCAAATCGAGCGCGCACGAAGCGTGGGTCGACTGGTTCGCCATCAATCCAGATTTCTCCAGTTGGAGTTACTGCAATCAGGATCAGGTCCTTGGATCTCGGATCGGCTGTCGACGCTTCGGGTTTGTTGACTTCAACACCGGCCTCTGTCACGAAAACAGAAGTCACGATGAAGAAGATCAGGAGGATGAACACAACATCCAGCATCGGGGTGAGGTCAATTTCACCCGGGCCGTCGTCATCTCTTTTCTTCATTAAACCGCTTTTCATTATTATGCCTTTTGTCCGTGTTTAATTGTTCAGAGCCAAATGGTCTTCCAAAAGTTCCAGTTCCCGATCCATTTTGTGCTTGAGCCAGTTGGATGCGAAGATCCCTGACAGAGCACCCACCATGCCAGCCATGGTGGGGATCGTTGCCTTGGACACACCGCCGGCCATGGATTTTGCATCTCCACCGCCAGTGAGCGCCATTACGAAGAAGACCTCGATCATGCCCGTTACCGTTCCGAGAAGACCAAGTAATGGGCAGACGACGACGAGAGACTCGATGATCGGCATCGTAGAGCGCAGATCAAGAGAGATCTCGGAAATCATCATCTGGCGGATCTGTCTGGCTCTCCAGGATTTCTTGTCAGTTCTGCCATTCCACACAGCGAGGGTGTGTTTCACCCGCTTCGAGTGCGTGGAGTAGAGATACCACAATCGATCAAATATCAGTGAGAACTTGATGAGCAGGAGCGTGGCAATAACCCACAGCACGCCCCCTCCTCGATTCATGAACTCATTGATGGCGTCGTACGTATCCATCAGAGCGAAATACATAATGCAGATCCTCGCAAGCTTACGCTCTAGTTTTGGACTCGGCTTCGGCCTTTCTCGCGATGATGCCGGTAGCCTGTTCTTCCATTATGTGAATGATGCGATCGCTCTTGCTCTTGACCCAGCTGTGCATGAGGATCGCGGGAATAGCAGCGACGATACCCAGTACAGTTGTCATCAGGGCCATGGAGATACCGCCAGCCATGATGGTGGGGTCACCGGCGCCGTATACCGTGATCTGCTGGAATACAGCGATCATACCGGTTACCGTACCGAGCAGACCCATCAGCGGAGCAATGGTGGAGATGATCTTGATCAGGGTCAGGAAACGCTCCAGCGCAGGAGTTTCCTGCAGGATTGCCTCGCCCAGCTTGAGCTCAAGAGTTTCGGTATCGACATGAGGATTGGCCTCAGCGACCAGCAGAACACGACCCAGCGGGTTGTTCTTGTTGGCCTTGTCTGATTTCACTTGCGCGTTTACACGTGCAGCGACGATTGTCAGAACAAAGGTTCTCCACAGTGCTACAACAACTGCAATCAGACCAAGACCGATGATCATGAAGCCGATCTCGCCGGAGTTGTCGCGCACTTGTTCAGAGGCTGTCGGGAAGTTGATCAAGTTGGCCATCATGCCGCCACCCAGAGCACCCGTCGGGTCAATACCAACCTGGAATACGCCAGTGCCGTCAGTTGCCGCTTCAAGAGCCGCTGCGCGAGCAACAACGTCACCGCTTGGCTGGCGTGGCAATACCTGCAGGTGGCCGATGTCACCAGAGTAGCTGAGGTAATCGCCTTCGGAAATGGCATTGAATGAACCAATTCGGGTCACTGAGCGCGTGGCCTGTTCGCCGGAAGGCAGACTGACCAGGTCGCTGTATGTCACGACATTGCCGGACTCGACCATTTCCTGCTGCATGAAGAACCAGAAGCGCTCGATCTCGTCGATACGAACCTGTTCAGTGTCACTGGCTACACGGGCAATGAACGAGTCCAGAAACTCTTCACGGCCATCGTACTGAGCGCTGATCAGCGAGTCTTGGAATATGCCGCGGAAGTCACCGGCAACACCCTGGATGGTACCCAGCAGTTCGTTCAGGTCGGCACGCGCGGTGCGCAGAGCTTCACGACGTTCTGCCAGCGTCAACTGATTGGCATCGAATGTTGCGTTCAGCTCAGCGTTGAGTGCTTCTTCCTGTGCAATGCGAGCCTGAGTTTCCTCGAGTATCTGCTGCTGCTGGTTAGCCTGCTGCTGGAAGCGCTGCTCGCGCTCGCGGTACTCCTGGGACTGCACCACCAGATCCTGTTCAACGTTATTGAGCAACTCGCTCAAAGTGCTGGCTGGTTGCTGTTGCGCAAACGCTGGCGAAGATACAGACAGCAAAAAGCCTGTTACTGAAATGCTTGCGAATTTAATTATTTTTTTCACTGTACTGACTCCGGTGCAACAATAGGAAGATCCATGATGGCAGGTGAAACCAGACCGCTGGATACACTGATCGCGCGCTGAATGGCTGTTCTGTACTGACCTGGATCAAGCGGTACCCACTGACGATTCTGCTGATCCCACATGCCGGTCAATGTTCTGTCCTTGGTCTGGTACACAAGTGCTATTCTGCCGACACGAAGTATGTCCACGTCGCGCTCAGTGCCATCGATTGTCAGCGTAGTAGGGTAGGTCTCGTGTGTGCGGCCGTAGTTGTTTTCGGTCTGGTACACAACCAGAATCTGCCTGAATTTCTCGGCAGTGGACACATCCGGGCTATTCATTGCTTCACGGGCGAATGCAAGACGCGCTCTGCGTTCTTCCAACTGGAACGGCAGGTCAAGTTCTACAAACTGCTCGGCGCTGGCCAACATCTTGGTCATCAGCAGTGGCATTTCCTGTGTCACAACAGCCACATCTGTGATGGACTGCTGGATAGTGGCGATCTGTTGTTCCTGAGTGGCTATCTGCATGCGCAAACCGGCGTTCAGCACCAGCATGGCCTCCAGGTTGTCATTCTCAAGTTTGAACTCTTCGAAAGCTGTACTTGCCGAGTTTGACAATCTGGTGATTGTTTCTTGTGATTGAACTGCAGCCTGGTTTTGCTGATCTATGATATTCAAGGCTCGATCGATGATGCTTGTATCAACCTCAGCTGCTTGAGTCGCGCCAGCTACAATCAACGAAGCGAAAGGAGCCAGAACCTTGTAATATAATCGACGGTTATTCATGTGCCATCCTATTATTGTTTGATCTATCTAAGTCTGCACCAACGCCTGCGATCACCTGCAAACTGCAAACCCGACAACTTGAGTTTTAGTGAAACAAATCCTGTTTTTTTCTGCCCAGGTCCCCCAGAAAATATCCAAACCTGAAAAAGCAGTTCTTTCCGTCACGCAATTTTGTCGACACCCGGTTACCTTTCTACCCACAAATAATAAATTTGGGATTCTTGGTAACTAATGTCGACAACATTGTTGTTTTTTATGCTAAATCTGACGATCCGTGTCAAATTCTGCATTAAGCCTACCACATTACATCCGTTTTTTAGAACCTTTTGGCGCATAAAATTTACGCCAAAAATGCCCTTTCATTCAGATGAAACTGTCCTTACCAACCGGTGATTTCCTTGATGCCTTTGCCAATGTTGGCCAGGCTTCGAACAGTCTTCACTCCGGCATCCTGCAGTGCTGCAAATTTTTCTGCCGCTGTCCCTTTGCCGCCGGAAATGATTGCCCCGGCGTGCCCCATTCGCTTGCCTGCCGGAGCAGTGACTCCTGCGATATACGACACTACCGGCTTGCTGACATTGGCCTTGATGAACGCCGCAGCTTCTTCTTCTGCGGTGCCGCCAATTTCGCCAATCATGACAATCGCTTCGGTCTGGTCGTCCTTTTCGAACAGCGCCAGAATGTCGATGAAATTGGAGCCGGGGATGGGGTCACCGCCGATACCAACACAGGACGACTGCCCGAAACCGTAATCCGTCGTCTGTTTGACAGCTTCGTAAGTCAAAGTTCCTGAGCGCGACACAATGCCCACTTTGCCTTGCTTGTGAATGTTGCCCGGCATGATGCCGATCTTGGATTCTCCCGGGGTGATCACGCCAGGACAGTTCGGTCCAATCAGGCGTACCCCCAGCTCATCGCACTTGACCTTGACGTCGAGCATGTCGAGTGTGGGAATACCTTCGGTGATGCAGACGATCAATTTGACCCCGGCAAACGCAGCCTCAAGAATCGAGTCCTTGCAGAATGGTGCAGGTACGTAAATGACAGAGGCCTCTGCCCCGGTTTCGCGCACTGCATCCTTCATGGTGTTGAACACGGGCAAGCCAAGGTGAATCTGTCCACCCTTGCCTGGAGTCACGCCACCGACCATCTTTGTACCGTAGGCAATCGCCTGCTCGGAGTGGAAAGTTCCCTGTGAGCCAGTAAAGCCCTGGCACAGGACACGGGTATTCTTGTTCAGCAATATGCTCACTTCGCACCTCCTGCAGCTGCAACCACTTTTTCTGCTGCGTCGGTGAGACTGCTGGCAGCGATGATATTCAAACCGCTGTCGCCGAGAACCTTGCGGCCCAGCTCAGCGTTGTTCCCTTCAAGTCTGACTACGACGGGCACTGTCACTCCTACTTCTGCAACGGCACCAATGATGCCTTCCGCAATCATGTCGCAACGAACGATGCCGCCGAAGATGTTGATCAGAACGGCCTTGACGTTCTTGTCGGACAGGATGATCTTGAAAGCTTCCGTGACTCGCTCCTTGGTAGCCCCTCCCCCCACATCCAGAAAGTTGGCTGGGCGACCACCGTGCAGTTGCACGATGTCCATGGTGCCCATGGCAAGGCCGGCGCCGTTGACCATGCAGCCGATGTTGCCATCGAGTGCCACGTAGTTCAGCTCCCACTTCGCGGCGCGTGCTTCGCGTTCATCGTCCTGGCTGGGGTCATGCATTGCGCGCAGCTTGGGCTGTCGGAACATGGCATTGCCGTCGATGTTGATCTTGCCGTCCAGGCAATGCAGGTTGCCTTCGGAAGTGATTACGAGCGGATTGATTTCCAGAAGTGCAAGGTCGTGGTCAGCAAAGAGTTTGGCAAGACCGAGAAACAATTGTGTGAACTGTTTTACCTGGAGATCGTTCAGGCCAAGCTGGAAAGCGATTTCGCGTGCCTGGAATGGTTGGGCTCCGCAGAGGGGATCGATGATCGCCTTGAGGATTTTTTCGGGAGTCTCCTCGGCAACTTTCTCGATTTCCACACCACCTTCTGTGGAGGCCATGAAGACTATCCGGCGGGTTGAGCGGTCGATTACAGCACCCAGGTACAGTTCCTGAGCGATGTCCGTACAGGTTTCCACCAGGATCTTGGTGACAGGTTGACCATTGGCATCGGTCTGGTAGGTCACCAGATTCTTGCCCAGCCATTTCTCGGCAAAGGCCTTGATCTCATCCTTGCTCGTGACGAGCTTGACGCCACCGGCCTTGCCGCGACCGCCGGCATGGACCTGCGCCTTGACGACCCACTTGTTGCCCCCCAGTTTGTCGGCAGCGGCTGCTGCGTCCTCGGGAGTATCAACGGCGTAGCCCTTGGAGACTGGCAAACCGTATTCGGCAAAAAGTTGTTTCGCCTGATATTCGTGTAAATTCATACTGCATCCTCGTGCATCTTAAAGTAACTTGTTAAGTCCAAGGTGACGTTCAGCGCTTGCGCTTGTTCGCCATGTGGACAGCGTGACCATTCACGGCGAGAGCTGCCTCGTGTATGGCTTCAGAAAGCGCCGGATGCGAGAACATGGTCAGGCCGATGTCTTCGGCACTGGCACTGAACTCCATCGCGATCACCATTTGCTGGACCAGGTCAGCGGCACTCGCGCCGATGATATGGCAGCCGAGAATGCGATCGGTCTTGGCGTCGGCAATGATCTTGACCATCCCCTCTGTCGCATTCGCAGCCATGGCGCGGCCATTGATGCTGAAGGGGAAGTTGCCAACACTGTATTCCCTGCCCTCTTCTTTCAATTGCTGCTCGGTCTTGCCGACCCAGGCGATTTCGGGGTGGGTATAGATGACAAAAGGAACCAGTGAGTAGTTGACCTGGGTCTTCTTGCCAACGATGCGTTCGGCAACCATCACGCCCTCTTCCATACCCTTGTGTGCCAGCATGGGGCCGCGTACGCAGTCGCCTGCCGCCCAGACGCCAGGGACAGCCGTGGCGCAGCTGTCGTCAACAACGATAAAGCCGCGCTTGTCCAGCTCTACACCGGTGTTGGCATCGAGAAGGTTCTCGGTCAGAGGGCGACGTCCCACCGCCACGATGAGTTTGTCGAATACTGCTTCCTGCTCGCCATTCTGGTCCGTGTAGGTGACCGTCACAGTCTTTGCCTTGCCCTTGTTGATCTTGCTGCCGGTCACCTTGGCACCCAGTTTGATATTCAAACCTTGCTTGGTGAGGATCTTGAAAGCTTCTTTCGAGATCTGGGTGTCAACAGCAGGCAGGAACGTGTCCATTGCTTCGAGCACTGTCACTTCCGAACCGAGGCGTGACCAGACACTGCCGAGCTCGAGACCAATGACACCTGCGCCGATGACACCGAGACGCTTGGGAACACTGCTGAATTCCAGAGCGCCTGTGGAATCGACGATGGTGTCATTGTCCAGGGGCGTGGGCGGAATATTGATGGGAACCGAACCGGCAGCGATGATGACATTGTCAGCTTCGAGTATTTCCGTGCTGCCATCGTGCTTGGTGACCTGGACCTTCTTGCCTGCCAGCAGTTTTCCAAGGCCGGCAATTCCTTCTACCTTGTTTGCGGTGAAGAGTGATTTCACACCCTGGGTCAGCTGGCCAACAATCTTTGCCTTGCGTGCGATCATGGCCGGGACATCCATGGCAACGTCCTTGACGCTGATGCCGTGCGATGTGAAGTCCTCTTTTGCTTCGATGTACTTGTGTGAAGAGTCCAGCAGTGCCTTGGAAGGTATGCAGCCTACGTTGAGGCAGGTACCGCCATAGACAGCATTCTTCTTGTCGTCGTGCCACTTCTCCACGCAGGCTGTTTTCAGTCCGAGCTGCGCGCAGCGGATGGCGGCCACATAACCAGCAGGACCTGCTCCGATTACCACGACATCATATTTGTTAGTCATATAGTTACTCGCATTCTTTTCAGCAAATGAATTAGATTTCCAGCAGAATTCTTGCAGGGTCTTCAAGCAGTTCCTTGATGGTCACGAGGAACTGTACGGCCTCTTTACCGTCGATCATGCGATGATCGTAAGAGAGTGCAAGATACATCATCGGTCTTATCTTCACTTCGCCGTCCACGGCAACGGGTCTGTCCTGAATCTTGTGCATGCCAAGTATCGCGGTCTGCGGCGGATTCAGAATAGGCGTGGACAGAAGTGAACCAAACACTCCGCCATTGGAGATTGTAAAAGTGCCACCGCTCATTTCGTCGATGGAGAGCTTTCCATCCTGAGCTTTCAGGCCATATTCACGGATCTGCGCTTCGATCTGCGCGAGGCCCATGTGATCGGCATTACGAAGAACGGGAACGACGAGGCCGCGTGGTGACGATACTGCTACACCAATGTCCTGATAACCGTGGTAGACGATGTCATTGCCATCGATTGACGCGTTCACTGCCGGGAAGCGCTTGAGAGCTTCGATGCTGGCGCGGACGAAGAACGACATGAAACCCAGTCGCACGCCATCGTGTGTTTTTTCAAACATGTCCTTGTATTTGTTGCGAAGCGCCATGACAGGCGCCATGTCGACTTCATTGAATGTGGTCAGCATGGCTGTAGACTGACTTGCTTGCAGCAATCGCTCTGCAACCTTTGCACGCAGTCTGCTCATGGGAACACGTTCTTCCACGCGTCCGGACGACATATCCACGCGCTTTGATGTATCGGAGGATGTCGATGCCGCTGCAGGAGCCTTGCCCTTGCTGACGAATTCCAAAACGTCTTCTTTGGTAACGCGGCCGTTCTTGCCTGAGCCTTTCAGGTTGTCAATGTTGACCCCGTTTTCCTCGGCAATCTTCTTCGCTGCCGGGCTCAGCATCGGCTCTTCTGCCGAGGCGCTTTCGGTCGCTACGGACTCGACTTTCTTTTCGGCTGCCGGCTTGCTCGTTGCCGCCACCGTTCCTTCAGTCACCGTGGCAATCAATTCATTGCTGACGATCGTGTCTCCGGATTTCTTCAAAATCTGAGCCAGTACGCCATCTGCTGGAGAGACCACTTCAATCACAACTTTATCTGTCTCGATATCGACCAGAAGTTCGTCACGTTTGACGGACTCACCTGCTTTCTTGTGCCATGTGGCGATCGTGCCGTCAGGAACTGATTCGGGTAACGTTGGAGCCTTGATTTCAATTGTCATGTTGATTCCTTATCGCTGTGTTATCTGTTGTTATTCAGTCAGCGTCATAGCCTGATTGATGAAAATTCTTTGTTGTTCCAGGTGCAGTGCAGGATAACCTGCGGCTGGAGCAGCAGAGGCTTCACGACCTGCATAAGTCAGATTGACGGCAGGTTTGAGCTCCTGAGTGACGCGACGCATATGATGCTGGCTGGAATACCAGGCGCCCTGATTCATCGGCTCTTCCTGGCACCACATCACTTCCGTGAAGTTAGGGAATGCACTCATCGCCTGTCGCAGATCGTCCGAGGGGAATGGATAGAGCTGCTCGAGACGTATGATGGCAATGTTCTCGATGTTCCGCGCCCTGCGCTCCTGGCGCAGATCATAGTAAACCTTGCCACTGCACAGAATGATCCGCTTGATCTTCTTGGCGGGCAACGCGTCGGTTTCGCCAATGACAACCTGGAACGTGCCGTCTGCGAGTTCTTCCATTGTGGAAGTTGTTTCCTTGTGACGCAGCAGACTCTTGGGAGACATCACCACAAGAGGTTTGCGCAACGGGCACAGAACCTGACGTCGCAACATGTGGAATACCTGAGCCGATGTCGTTGGCAGGCATACCTGAATGTTGTGTTCAGCGCACAATTGCAGGAAGCGCTCAAGCCGCGCAGACGAGTGCTCCGGTCCCTGTCCTTCGTAGCCATGTGGCAGTAGCATGGTCAGTCCGCACAGACGCTGCCACTTGTGTTCACCGCTGGTAATGAACTGATCGATCACCACTTGGGCTGAATTCGCAAAGTCGCCGAATTGGGCTTCCCAGATGATCAATGCATTTGGTGTGGTTGTGGCATATCCGTATTCGAAAGCCAGTACAGCCTCTTCCGAGAGCAGTGAGTCATAAATGGAGAAACTGCGTTGATCGGCTGCGAGAGATTGCAGGGCGATATATTCCTTGCCTGTTTGCTGGTCGTGCAGGACGGCGTGGCGATGTGAAAAAGTGCCGCGTCCCACGTCTTGACCCGTGATGCGGACCTTGTTGCCACTTGTGAGAATGCTGGCGTAAGCCAGAGTCTCGGCAAATCCCCAATCCACGGGTTTATCACCACTGGCCATCTGTGTACGATCGTCGATGATTTTCTGCACTTGCTTGTGCAGATTCATGTTTGCAGGAATGCTCACAAGTTTGCGAGCGAGCGCCTGCAGCGTGTGCAGTTTGATGGTGGTGTTGTAATGAGGACTCCACTCGTGCCCCAGGTACGGACTCCAATCCACGAACAGCTCAACGGATGGCTCCTTGATCAGGGATTTCACCACATGCTGCCCTGTATCCAACGCCTTGCGGTACGATGAGTTCAGAAGTTCCGCTTCTTGTTCGGTAACGGCGGCTTCGGCAATCAATTTTTCAGCATAAAGAGTGCGCGTGGTTTTCTGCTGACGTACCTGGTTGTACATCAGTGGTTGTGTGCTGGCTGGCTCGTCGGTTTCATTGTGGCCGCGACGGCGGTAGCAAACCAGGTCGATCACGACATCTTTCTTGAATTCGTAACGGAAATCCAACGCAAGCTGCGTCACGAAAAGCACTGCCTCAGGATCATCGCCATTGACGTGGAATATCGGTGCCTGCACCATTTTTGCCACATCAGTACAGTACTCGGTAGAGCGCGCGTCTTCCTGACGGTGCGTGGTAAATCCGACCTGATTGTTGACGATGATGTGAACCGTTCCGCCAGTGGAATAGGCTCGGGTCTTGGACATCTGGAACGTTTCCATCACGACGCCCTGACCGGCAAACGCAGCATCGCCGTGAATGATGATCGGCACTACAGTATTGCCGAACTTGTCGAGGCGGCGATCCTGGCGTGCACGCACGGAGCCTTCGACTACAGGAGATACGATTTCCAGGTGAGAGGGGTTGAATGCCATCGCCAGATGGACTTCCCCGCCTGGGGTCATGATATTGGAGGAAAAGCCCTGGTGATATTTCACATCACCGGAACTCTTGTACGTGGCTCTGCCTTCGAATTCACTGAACAGATCCGCGGGATTCTTGCCCAGAGTATTGACCAGCACGTTCAAGCGGCCACGGTGTGCCATACCGATGACGATTTCCTTGGCGCCATAACTTCCAGAGCGCTGAATAAGTTCGTCAACCAATGGAATGAGGCTCTCACCACCTTCCAGTCCAAAACGCTTGGTGCCGGGGTACTTGGAGTCGAGATGCTTCTCGAGACCTTCCGCCGCACTCAGTCTTTCGAGCAGGTGGCGTTTTACATCGAGGGGGAAATCAGGATTGCCGTGGTTTGCTTCAATGCGTTTCTGGATCCATTTCTTTTCGGCCAGGTCCACAATGTGCATGAACTCATAACCGATCGATCCGCAATAGATGTTTTCCAGTACTTCGATGATTTCACGAAGCGGCGCCTTGTCCTTCTTGATGAAAAGGGAGCCTGTTTGAAAAACAGTGGAATGATCTACTGGAGACAGGCCGTGGAAATCCAGTTGCAGGTCAGGAACCTGTTCGCGGTGCATCAGATTCAGCGGATCAAGTTTTGCTTTCTGATGGCCACGTACCCGATATGAGCTGATCAGGTGCAACACTTGTACCTGCTTATTCTCATGCTCCGAATTGACGACGGCATCATTGCTGAGAACAGGTTTGAAGCGACTGGTCTTGCCAAGCTTCTTGAAATATTCCTGTATCTCCAAATGAGAAATATCCGACTGTGAGGAGTCGGATATTTGCGGAAGATTCTGGAAAAATATGCGCCACTCTTGCGGGACCAGCTCAGGATCCCGTAGATATTGGTCATACAATTGTTCTACGTAGGAGGCATTACCACCAGATAAGTGTCCTGTACTCCACATCAATTCCATAATGCTGTCGTGCATCTGTATATTTCCCGGATAATTGAGGACGCTGTAGATTCTTTATCAAGAATGCTCAGGTATCTCAGGCTTATTCCTCATTGAAGAAACTAATATTTACGTCGCGGTTTTCAGGTCGCACGCTGCAGCAGCATTGTGCGAATGTGGCCAATTGCTCTGGTCGGATTCAACCCCTTCGGGCAGACCGCAACGCAATTCATGATCCCGCGGCAGCGAAATACACTGAACGGGTCTTCAAGATTTGCCAGGCGATCGTTTGTCGCTGTGTCCCTGCTATCTGCGAGGAAGCGATAGGCTTGCAACAGCCCGGCCGGACCGATGAACTTGTCAGGATTCCACCAGAAGGATGGGCAGTTGGTGCTGCAGCAGGCACACAGAATGCACTCATAAAGCCCATCCAGTTTTTCCCTGTCTTCGGGCGACTGCAGACGTTCAATTGCAGGTGTTGGCTGGTCGTTGATAAGGAATGGCTGAACCTTTTCGAACTGTTTGTAGAATATGGTCATGTCGACAACCAGGTCGCGTACGACCGGAAGTCCGGGCAATGGACGCAGAACCAGTTTGCCGCCTTTTGCCACGCTCGAGACTGGCGTGATACAAGCCAGTCCATTGGTCCCGTTGATGTTCATCCCATCGGAACCACACACCCCTTCCCTGCATGAGCGGCGATACGCTATGGAAGGATCCTTGCGCTTCAACAGTTCAAGCACATCGAGGACCATGAGATCCTTGCCAGCAGGCAAGTCCAATTCATAGTCCTGCATGACTGGCTTGGTGTCTGTCTCCGGGTTATAGCGATATAAACTCACTAACACGTTGTCTCTACCCTTTCCTGAGAACTTCAGGTCATCAATGCATGTGGTGTTGATTAGTAGGTGCGTACTTTTGGTTCGAACTTCTCGACCGTTTTCGGGGAAAAATTCACCGCCCGCTTGGTCACACTCTTGGTGCTCGGGAAGTACAGAGAATGGCAAAGCCAATTCTCGTCGTCGCGCTCCTGATAGTCTTCGCGTGCGTGGGCACCACGACTCTCCGTTCTGGTTTCGGCGGCGATTGCTGTTGCCTCCGCTACCTCAAACAGATTTTCGAGCTCCAGTGCTTCGATTCGCGCAGTGTTGAACGCATTGCTCTTGTCCGTGAGATTGATGTTGGCGACACGCTCTCGCAGGCTTTTCAGTTTTTCGATGCCGTCGCGCATGAAGTCACCACGACGGAATACGCCAAAGTGATTCTGCATGATTGTCTGCAGCTCGGAGCGCACGTCGGCGACGCTTTCCCCGGACTTGGTGTTGTTCAACCGGTTGAGACGTGACAGTGCCTGCTCGATATCCGATGCGGAAGCCTGACGTTGTTCGGTGATGCCTTGTCGCAACATGCTCTCGATGTGCTTGCCCGCCGCACGTCCGAATACCACCAGATCCAGCAGCGAATTGCCGCCGAGACGATTGGCTCCGTGTACCGATACGCAGGCAACCTCTCCTACAGCAAACAAACCATCGATGAGTTTGTCCTTGCCGTTGGCGTCCTGAGTCAGCGCCTGTCCGTTGATGTTGGTTGGAATGCCACCCATCATGTAATGACACGTGGGCACTACTGGAATTGGTTCTTTGACAGGATCGACGTGTGCGAAGGTTCTGGAAAGTTCCAGAATTCCTGGAAGTTTCGAGTTGAGAACTTTCTCGCCAAGGTGGTCGAGTTTCAACAACACGTGATCGCCATCGGGACCACAGCCACGCCCTTCGATGATCTCGAGAATCATCGAACGGGCAACGACATCGCGACCGGCAAGATCTTTAGCATTCGGCGCATAGCGCTCCATGAAGCGTTCGCCGTTCTTGTTGATCAGGTATCCACCTTCACCTCTGCACCCTTCGGTGACCAGTGTGCCGGCACCGTAAATTCCAGTGGGGTGGAACTGCCACATCTCGATATCCTGTACCGGATATCCGGCCCGCAGCGCCATGCCCACACCGTCACCGGTATTGATCATCGCATTGGTAGTTGAAGCATAGATTCGTCCAGCACCACCGGTTGCAAACACCGTGGCCTTGGATTGTACATAGACGGTTTCGCCTGTCTCGATGCAAATGGCAATGACGCCAACAACTACACCGTCCTGATTGCGAACGAGATCAGTTGCGTACCATTCGTTGAAGAAGACGGTCTTGTTCTTGAGGTTGCCTTGATACAGGGTGTGCAGCAATGCATGGCCTGTGCGGTCCGCAGCGGCACAGGTACGGGCAGCCTGCCCGCCCTTGCCGAAATCCTTTGACTGGCCACCGAAAGGACGCTGATAGATACGCCCGTTCTCTGTACGAGAAAAAGGCAGGCCCATGTGCTCCAGTTCGAACACCGTCTGCGGGCCTTCGCTGCACATATATTCGATGGCGTCCTGGTCTCCGATGTAGTCGGAACCCTTGACGGTGTCATACATGTGCCATCTCCAATCGTCGTTCGGATCGTCACTGGCGATTGCACAGGTGATACCGCCCTGTGCCGAAACAGTGTGTGAACGCGTTGGGAAAACCTTGCTGATTACTGCTGTTTTGTAACCTGATTGCGACAGCTGCAGAGCGGCACGCATACCGGCGCCGCCGCCTCCCACAATTACTGCATCAAACGACAAAGTCCGTATGCCAGACATTTAGATACCCCATAAAATCTGAATACCCCATACGAGGTAAATGAACATCAATACGACGCACGCTGTCTGGAAGAGGAAACGGATGACCGTAGCCTTTGCACCAATCATGTCCGCGGTCAAATAATCTGTGGAAATGGTCCATAGACCGATCCAGGCATGCGCGCAGAGCGCCAGAAGTGCAAGAAGGCTGGCAATACGTACCCAGGTGGTAGCAAACAATGCCTGCCACTGCTGATAGGTCAGGTCCGGATTGATGAGCAGGTAGCCAAGCAGTGCGACGAAATAGACTGCCAGCACGACGGCCGTGATGCGCTGTATGACCCAGTCGTAAAGTCCGCTACGACCAAAACTTGTGACATTCGTTACCATAACCAGACCCCTGTCAGCAGGATTGCAATTGCGGAAAAGGCGATAACCAGTCTGGCGCCAAGTAGCCCACCTTCGATTGTCTCACCTATGCCCATGTCCATCATCAGGTGCTTTATGCCAGCGATCAGGTGATACAAGAGTCCGGCCAGAACGGCCCATACCAGCAATTTCACAATTGTAAGATCAAGCCACTGCCCTACTCGGGCAAACCCTTCTTCTGATGCCAGTGACTCGCTGAGGAGCCACAGAAGCACTGCAACACCCGCGAAGATGAATGCACCTGACACCCTGTGAAGAATCGAGGTGATGGCCGGAAGTGGGAGGCGGAGGGTCGAAAAATCCAGATTTCTAGGTCTTTTGTCTTTCACAGATTTTATGTTTCGTTAGGCCCATAAAGGGCTTTGGTTAGTGGAAAAGAACGACCTGAAATGGGCCGATCTGATTGATTATGCGTGCAAATTGGGCATGCGTAACTCGGGCCGTGAGTATATTCCCATCACCTGCTGAATACAATAAATGTTGCTCCTTTAATGCCGAATCTGACAATGCTCTGTCATTTTTGCCGAGTGTCGGAAATGTTGCCTCCAGTGCACTGTTTCGGAGCGGCTTTAAGGCTGGCGCGGCGAGGTCAACGGCTTGTAGTGGCACAGAATTAATTCTATCTTAGCGCAACGAAAAAACGCGCTATTGATCTACTCAGGAGTGGTACATGACCAAGAAAGTGGCGAAACTGACCCTCGAAGGCAGCAATGAAATCATCGAACTGCCTATTCACGAAGGGACAATAGGACCGGACGTTGTCGATGTCGGGGGATTGACGGCTCGCGGGATGTTTACCTATGACCCCGGATTCGTGTCAACGGCATCCTGTGAATCCGCGATCACGTATATTGACGGTGATCAGGGTGTGTTGCTGCACCGTGGATATCCCATCGAGCAACTTGCCGAGAAGTCCGACTTTCTGGAGACCTGCTACCTGCTCCTCAATGGTGAATTGCCGGACCCCGCACAGAAGGCCAAATTCGCAAACAGCATCAGATATCACACAATGGTGCAGGAGCAGTTGTCGGATTTCTTCAAGGGCTTTCCGCGTAATGCGCATCCAATGGCTATCATGGTGGGAGTGGTCGGTGCACTGTCCGCGTTCTACCATGACTCTCTGGATATTACCAACGAAGAGCATCGCAGGATTGCTGCCTACCGGTTGATCGCAAAGATGCCAACGATAGGTGCCATGTGCTACAAACATGCTGTCGGGCAACCTTTCATGTACCCGCGCAATGATTTCAGTTTTGCGGAAAATTTCCTGCACATGATGTTCAGTACGCCTTGCGAGGAGCCGAATATCAGTCCAATTCTTGCGAAAGCGATGGATACGATTTTCCTGCTCCACGCAGATCACGAACAGAATGCCTCGACATCGACGGTCAGACTGGCAGGTTCCACCGGAGCCAACCCGTTTGCCTGCATATCTTCGGGGATCGCGGCACTTTGGGGGCCTGCTCACGGTGGGGCCAACGAAGCGGTGTTGACGATGCTCGACCAGATCGGTGACGAGTCGCGTATCGATGAGTTCATCAAGCGTGCGAAGGACAAGAATGACCCGTTCCGCTTGATGGGATTCGGCCACCGGGTCTACAAGAATTTTGACCCTCGCGCCAAGGTGATGCGTCAGATCTGCGATGAGGTGCTTGAAGATCTGGGCGTTGAGAATGATCCATTGTTCAGGATTGCCCGCCGTCTGGAGAAGATCGCACTGGAAGATGAGTATTTCATCGAGCGCAAGCTGTATCCGAATGTGGACTTCTACTCTGGCATCATCCTCAAGGCCATCGGCATACCAACTTCCATGTTCACGGTGATCTTTGCCATTGGCAGGACGCCAGGATGGATATCCCATTGGGATGAAATGATCAGCAACCCCTATCGGATAGGCAGGCCGAGACAGCTGTATACAGGTCACGCAAGGCGCGACTACCCGTAAGATGAAAACTCATCCGAGCTGGCAAAGGAATGCCGGCGAGGGTAACGAACAAGCGGGGAGTCGGGCGACGAAGAGTCAGGAAATTGGTGGAGCCT
>Ga0155965_1045_pt7 | contig 20118 bp, 16 predicted proteins | sample RifCSPlowO2_02_FD_107619 | JGI IMG/M metagenome (GOLD analysis project Ga0155965, IMG submission 107619) | Gammaproteobacteria bacterium RIFCSPLOWO2_02_FULL_57_10
TCGGTTTCACGATTGGCGTGACATCGGAGTTTCCCGCGCAATCCGTTGCCGGTAGTGACCACGTGAGTTTTCTTGAGGCAGGCATTCCGGCGATTCATCTGTTCAGTGGCTTGCATACCGACTATCACCGCACGAGTGACACGTCAGACAAGGTGGACCTCGTCGGCATGTCCGATATCGCGCTGTGGGTGGAAGAAGCGATGGTGTATCTCGCAGATCGCGATCAGCCACTGCGCGTGAATCTGGCGAATGCGCCCGTGCGCGAAGCGACCGCAGTGGTGGGCGAACGCGCGGCATCACTGGGCACGATTCCGGAATTCAATTACGCGGGCGAAGGTGTGCAGATTTCCGGCGTCACACCCGGCGGTGCCGCTGAAGAGGCTGGACTGCAGGCGGGTGATGTACTGCTGCAATACAACGGGGCACCGATCGCCAACATGCAGGAATACTCCAATCTGCTGCGTGCGTCCGCGCCGGGTGATGAAGTACAACTGCAGATACGCCGCAACGATGAACTGTTGACGGTGGATGTGATCCTGAAAGCCCGCTGACTCTCATCCTGATGTCTGTGGGAGCGAGCCTTGCTCGCGATTGTGTGCTGCAGTGACGTGCAGATATATGTTCAATCGCGAGCAGGCTCGCTCCCACAGGGCCTACTGCAGAAAGAGATACAGCGCGCTGATCACAATGGCGAAGGTGATGATGACGAAGAGGACCTTGGGTCCCGAGCGATTGCGTTTACCCCAGTCGCGGGATTCCTCCTCGATGAAGATCGGGTTATAACGACGTCCGAATAGTCTCATGATTTGCTGTCCCGGTAGTTGCAAGTAGATAGTTGTAAGTAATGCCTGCGCAATAAGGTCACTTGGAAGTGATGTCTTATTACAACGAAGCGCCAGGACATCGCGATGAGGCAAACGTGGCAATCCACCGAGCAATTCTGATGAAATGTGGCGCGGCCCCTGCGTAAGACACTGATCGGCGACACACCTGATGCCGCCTTTGCCCGATAAACGGGAAATGCTGCTAGAATCCGGAACCATGAAAATTACAAGAGCATCCCAGTGACGAAATTTCTCCACCCCGCCAGAAAATGCCTTAGCGTTTCCCTTTTCCTGTTGAGTTGTTCCGGTAGTGCGGTCATCGCACAGACCACCGAACGTGCCCCTGCGCTCACACGGATTCCTGCAGAGCAGGCACAGATCCGCCTCGATGGCGCACTCGATGAGGCCATCTGGGAAACGCTGCCCGTCTACGACAGCATGCGCGTGATTCAGCCCGACACCATGGATCCTGCATCGGAGAGGACCCAGACGCGCATCTTCTACAACTCGCGCGGCATGTATGTGGGTGTCATGAATTTTCAGGACCCGGAGACACTCGTGGCGCGCATGAGCTCGCGCGATGCTCAGGTGCAGCGCGACAGCTATGGCTTCGCGTTTGATCCTTCCGGCGATGGTCTCTATGGCTATTTTCTGCGCGTCAACCTGGGAGGTTCACTCAATGACGGCACCATCGTGCCGGAGCGCCAGATCAACAGGCAGTGGGACGGGCCCTGGAATGGTGCGGCGGTGGAGCTGGAGAACGGCTGGTCTGCCGAACTGTTCATTCCGTGGTCGATGATGGCGCTGCCGCAGGGCGGTGAGACACGCCGCATCGGCATCTATACCGAGCGCGTGCTGGCTGCAGCGGGCGAGACCTGGTCGTGGCCCGCACTGCCGCGCAACAGCGCGGAGTTCATTTCGGCTTTCCAGAAGTTCGAGCTCACGGGGATCAATCCGAGCACGCAATTCACGCTGTACCCCTATGTGTCCGCGACCTTCGACGATATGAAGAACGAGACCGACTATCGCACGGGCACCGATCTGTACTGGCGCCCCAGCTCCAATCTGCAGTTGTCTGCGGCACTGAATCCCGACTTCGGCACGGTCGAGTCCGATGACGTGGTCGTCAACCTCGGTGCATTCGAGACCTTCTTCGAGGAGAAGCGGCCGTTCTTTCTCGAAGGCCAGGACATCTTCATCACCTCGCCGCGCGGCAATGGGTTTGGTGGCGGTCCGACCACGCTGCTCAATACCCGTCGCATAGGGCGCCAGGCCTCCTTCGATATTCCTTCCGGAGTCAGCGTGATAGCGACCGACTTGAGCAGGCCCAGCGATCTGCTCGCGGCAGGCAAGGTAACGGGACAGTCCGGCAACTGGCGCTATGGCACTCTGTTGGCCGCCGAGGACGACTCGGTGGTGCGCGGCACGAGAGCCGACGGTTCGCGTGTGCATCTTGAAGCAGAGGGACGTGACTTCGCCATCGGACGTCTGTTGTACGAGGACACCACCAACGGTGGCCGCCGCGCACTCGGCTGGTTCGGCAGCAATCTCTCGCATCCGGATCGCGAGGCGATGGTCAACGGCGTGGATCTGCACTACTTCTCCGCCAACACCCGCTGGGTGTTCGATGGACAGCTCGTGCACAGCAAGGTGCAGGATGTCACCGGTGCGGGTGCGTATTTCGATCTGGATTACCGTCCCAATCGTCGCCTGCAGCACAGCTTCACCGGCACCTACATGGATGACACGCTGGAGTTGAACGACATCGGCTTCGTGCAGCGCAACGATCATGTGCAGCTCGACTACAGTATCAACATGAACGATTCCGATCTGCCCGGATTGCGTTCACGATTTCGTAATATCAACTTCATCAATCAGTGGAATACCGACGGGCGTCCTGTGCGCCTCGGTGTGCATTTCAATCAGACCCACAACTATCTGGACAACACGAGCCTGAGCACATCGCTGCGTTATTTTCCGGCGCGCGTGGACGATCGCCTGAGCCGCGGCAACGGCACCTACAAGATTCCCGATCGCTGGTCGGCCGATATCAACTGGCGCAGCGATGCTTCGCGCCCGCTGTCCTACAACGTGGGTTTGAACAGTTCGCAGGAGGAGCTCGGCGAGCCAAGCTGGACTTACTTTACCGGTGTCACATGGCAGCCCAACGATCGTTTCGTGGTGGATCTCAACGCGCGTTATGTGGACCGGGATGGCTGGCTGATTCATCAGGGCAGCGGCCGCATGACGACGTTCGAGGCCAACGAGTGGGCGCCGCGTCTGGAGATGGACTACTTCATCAGCGCGCGACAGCAATTGCGTTTCAGTCTGCAGTGGACCGGCATCAAGGCGTTTGAAGAAAAGTTCTATCAGGTGAATCCGGATCGCGTGGAATCCCTGCACGAAACGGCAGATGTGACAGCTGGCACCGACAACTTCGCGGTAAGCCGCATGAGTTTCCAGGCGCGTTATCGTTGGGAAATTGCGCCGCTGTCCGATCTGTTCTTCGTTTACACCAGAGGGGGCAACCTGGCCCGTACGTTCGAAGATGATTACACTGGCATGTTCGAGCACGCGTGGTCGGATCAGATCGTCGACAACTGGGTGATAAAACTGCGTTACCGTCTGGGCAGCTGATATTGGCACTACCCCTGTGGGAGCGAGCCCTGCTCGCGATTGAACTTGCGCCAATCTCAATCGCGAGCAGGGCTCGCTCCCACAATGATTGCCGCCACAATAGAAATTGATAATCGCGGGCAAGGCCCGCTCCCACAGGAAAATGCTTCATGTCAGTACCTGCCTTACCCCGATACACCTCTCTGATGTTGTTCGCCTGCTCCACACTGCAAATCCTGCCTGCCACCGCGCAGGAGCAATTGCCGACACTGACCCGCATTCCCACCGAGCAGGCCCGCATTCGCCTCGACGGCATTCTCGATGAGCCTGCGTGGGACAACGTACCCGTCATCGATGGCATGCGCGTCATTGACCCCGACACCCTCGAACCCGCGCCGGTCGAAACCCACACCAGGATCTTCTACAACTCCCGTGGTCTGTATGTCGGCGTGATGAACTATCAGGACCCGGCAACTCTGGTGGCACGCATGAGTTCACGCGATGTCGGCGTGCAGCGCGACGGCTATGTGCTGTCCATCGATCCTTCCGGTGAAGGGCTGTACGGCTACATGATGCGTATCAATCTGGGCGGCACGCTGTCCGACGGCACGATTCTGCCAGAGCGCCAGATCAACCGGCAGTGGGACGGTTCCTGGAATGCGGTCACCCGCGAAGTAGAGAACGGCTGGGTCGCCGAGTACTTCATCCCGTGGTCGATGATGTCACTGCCGCAGTCCGGCGAGACGCGTCGCATCGGCATCTACACCGAACGCATGGTGGCCTCCGCAGGCGAGACCTATTCCTGGCCCGCGCTGCCCGACACCAATGCGGAGTATCTCTCGGCTTTCGAGAAGTTCGAGCTGACCGGTGTCAACCCGGCCACGCAGTTCACGTTTTACCCCTATGCCTCTGCGACCTTAGATGACATGAAGGACGAGACCAAGTACCGCACCGGCGCCGATATCTACTGGCGACCCACGTCCAACATGCAGTTCTCCGGTACGCTGAATCCGGACTTCGGCACGGTTGAATCCGATGACGTGGTGGTGAACCTCGGCGCCTTCGAGACCTTCTTCGAGGAGAAGCGACCCTTCTTCCTGGAAGGACAGGATGTGTTTGTTACCTCGCCGCGCAGCGGCGGCGGGTTTGGCCCGACGACCATGCTGCACACTCGTCGCATCGGACGGCCCGGTGTACTGGATGTGCCAGCCGGCATCACTGTTCCTGCAACAGATCGGAGTGCTCCGTCCGACTTGCTGGGTGCCGTGAAGCTCACGGGTCAGAATGGCAAGTGGCGCTATGGAACATTGATGGCGTCCGAGGACGATTCCGAGCTGCGCGGTTACCGTGCCGATGGCAGCCGTGTGGCGCTCGAAGCCGAGGGACGTGACTATGCAATCGGACGCGTCCTGTATGAGGACACGACCCAGGGCGGACGGCGCGCGATCGGCTGGATGGGCACGAATGTGTCCGAGGCGAATCGCGATGCCACCGTCAACGGCATCGACCTGCACTACTTCTCCGCCGACAACCGCTGGATCTGGGAAGGACAGTTGCTGCGCAGCGACGTGGACGACGTCGTCGGCAGCGGCATGTTCTTCGACGGCACCTTCCGACCCGAGCGCGGCGTCCAGCACAGCGTCGTCGGCACCTACATGGACGACAAGCTGCAGCTCAACGACCTCGGTTACGTGCAGCGCAATGATCATGTGCAGCTCGATTACCGTCTCAATCTGACCGACTCCGACGTTCCAGGCCTGCGTCAGCGCACCCGTGGTTTGAACATCGTGAACCAGTGGAACACCGACGGCAGGCCGGTGCGTCTGGGGCTGTTCTTCAGTCAGAACCTGAACTTCCTCGACAACTCCAGTCTCAGCACCAACCTGCGTTACTTCCCGCCTCGCGTGGATGACACGCTCAGCCGTGGCAACGGTACCTTCAAGATTCCGCATCGCTGGGCCGTGGATGCCAGCTGGCGAAGCGATCAGGCGCGACCGCTGGCCTACCGGGTCTCTCTGAGCAGCACCGAGGAGGATCTCGGCAAGCAGAACTACAGCTATTCGGCTGGCGTCACCTGGAATGCCAATGACCGCCTGTCCATGAACGCCAACCTGGAGTATGTCGACCGCGAGGCGTGGCTCATTCATCAGGGCAATGGCCGCCTGACCTCATTCGAGGCGAATGAATGGGCGCCGCGTCTGTCGGCGGATTACTTCATCAACGCCAAGCAGCAGTTGCGTTTCAGCCTGCAGTGGACCGGCATCAAGGCCTTCGAGGATCGTTTCTACCAGATCAACCCGAATCGCGTGGAGCACCTGAACGAGATCGGCGACGTGACGGCGGGCAGTGACAACTTTGCCGTCAGCCGCATGAGTTTCCAGGCCCGTTACCGCTGGGAGATCGCGCCGCTGTCCGACCTGTTCTTCGTCTACACCCGAGGCGGCAACCTGGCCCGTACGTTCGAGGACGACTACACCGGCATGTTCGAGCACGCGTGGAGTGATCAGCTGGTGGACAACTGGGTCCTCAAACTCCGCTACCGTTTGGGCAGCTGACATCGCACTGCCCTGTGGGAGCGGGCCCTGCCCGCGATTGTGTGCCTTGTTGAGGCTCAATGGGGCAATTGATCGCGGGCAGGCCCGCTCCCACAGTCGCGAGCAGGGCTCGCTCCCACAGGGGCTCCTGCACTAGAATGTCACGAAAATGCGAGAGGATAGGATTTCCTCCATAACAACAGATGACGAAGGAAATCCTCATGCCCGCTAATCTCCTCACCAGAACGATCCTTGGAGCCATTGCCATGACATTGGTGGCCAGCGCCGTGCTCACGCCCTCTTCCACTCATGCCCAGTCTGCCGCCGACAAGGTCGTCGTCGCGCACCGGGGCGCCAGCGGCTATCTGCCGGAGCACACGCTGCCCGCCAAGGCCATGGCCTACGCGATGGGCGCACACTACGTCGAGCAGGACGTGGTGATGACGCAGGATGACCAGCTCATCGTGCTGCACGATACGACGCTGGATCGCACCACCGATGTCGCCGAAAAATTCCCCGGCCGCGCCCGCGCCGATGGCAGCCACTACGTCGTCGACTTCACTCTGGCCGAAATCATGACCTTGCGCGTGACCGAGGGTTTCAACGTCGAGACCGGCGAGAAGCAGCTCAACTACCCGAATCGCTTCCCGATGTTCGCCTCCTCCTTCCGCATCAACACCCTCGCTGAAGAGATCGAGATGATCCAGGGCCTCAACCACAGCACCGGCAAGAACATCGGCATCTATCCCGAGATCAAGTCACCGGCCTTCCATCTGAGTGAGGGCAAGGACCTCGGCCGTGCCGTTGTGTCAGTGCTCAAGCAGTACGGCTACACCAGCAAGGACGATCTGGCCTACGTGCAGACTTTCGAGTTTGAAGAGCTGAAACGCCTCCACGACGAGATCCTGCCCGAGCTGGGCGTGGAGCTGAGACTGGTGCAACTGCTGGACGGCGGCGACGAGAACGCGTGGATGCAGACGGCCGATGGCGTGGCGCAGATCGCCCAATACGCCGATGGTCTTGGCCCGGAAAAGGGCATGATCATTGATCGCGACTCCACGAAGAACAACCTGCGCATCAGCGGCCTGGTGGGGTTTGCCCACAATAACGGCCTGCAGGTGCACCCCTACACATTCCGTGCGGACGAAGGCCAGGTGCCTGCCTACGCGGACAGTTTTGAGCATATGCTGGAGCTGTTCTACTTCACGGCTGACGTGGATGGCTTGTTCACCGATTTTCCGGACCGCGCGGTTGACTACCTGCGGGGCAGACAATAACCCTGTGGGAGCGAGCCCTGCTCGCGATCAGTGCCAGTTTGCACTTCATCGTGGCATTCAATCGCGGGCAAGGCCCGCTCCCACAGGCAGTACGACATCGCTATACGCCCAGCCGCCTTCTGGCGTATAATCGCCGCCCGTTTGAATTTGCAGCTGTTCTCCGCATTCTGTGTCATACGACTCCTCTAAATAGTGTCACCTAGTACAAGGCCCGATAATGTCATCCAGTACCCGTCCGGAACTCAGCTTTGCTGAGCTCGATCTACCCCAATTCCTTCAGGACACCCTGAACAAAGTCGGGTATGAAAAACCCTCGCCGATCCAGCAGGCCACGATTCCCGTGCTGCTGCAGGGCAAGGACGTGGTCGGCATGGCCCAGACCGGTACCGGCAAGACGGCCGCCTTTGCACTGCCCATCCTCGCCAAGATCGATGTAACCCAGGCCCGCACCCAGGCGCTGGTGCTGTGTCCGACTCGCGAACTCGCGATCCAGGTCGCCGAAGCGTTCCAGACCTACGCGGCCGGTATGCGCGGCTTCAACGTGTTGCCGATCTACGGTGGCCAGGACATGGGGCGTCAGCTCTCCGGTCTGCGCCGTGGCGCGCACGTCGTTGTGGGGACACCGGGCCGTTTGCTCGACCACCTCAATCGCAAGACCATCGATCTGAGCAAACTCAACACGCTGGTGCTCGACGAAGCCGACGAGATGCTGCGCATGGGTTTCATCGACGACGTGGAAGCGATCCTCGAGAACACACCGAAGACGCGCCAGGTGGCTCTGTTCTCCGCCACCATGCCGCCGCCCATCCGCAAGGTGGCCGAAAAATATCTGAACGACCCGCAGGAAATCCGCATCCAGAGCGCGATCACCACCAACGAAGACATCGAACAGTTCTACTGGCTCGTGCAGGGCACCAGCAAGCTCGACGCACTCACTCGCATTCTCGAAGTGGAAGACTTCGACGCCATGCTGATCTTCGTGCGTACCAAGACCAGCACCGTGGATCTTGCCGAGAAACTCAGTGCCCGTGGCTTCGCTGCATCGCCCTTGAATGGCGACATGAATCAGACGCTGCGCACGCGCACGGTTGAACAACTCAAGAACGGTCAGCTCGATATTCTCGTGGCCACCGATGTGGCTGCGCGCGGACTCGACGTGGAGCGTTTGAGTCATGTGATGAACTACGACATTCCCTACGACGATGAAGCCTACGTGCACCGCATCGGTCGTACCGGTCGCGCCGGTCGCAGCGGCAAGGCGATTCTGTTCGTGGCCCCGCGCGAGCGTCGTCTGCTGCAGTCGATTGAAAAAACCACGCGCAAGAAGATCACACAGATGGAGTTGCCGACACGCGGCGAACTCATCGAGAAGCGCAGCAATGCATTCAAGGAAGGCATTGCCGACACGATTCAAAATGGCAAACTGGATTTCTTCCACAAGCTGGTCTCCGATCTGGTGAAGGAACACGAGTGCACGCCCGAGCACGTCGCTGCGGCGATGGCGTATCTGTTGCAGAAGGATCGTCCGCTGGAGCCAACATTGGGGCATGAGTCGCCGCGCAGTGATCGTGAAGGGTTTGCCTACGGAGAGCCGAAAGGCGGTTCACGCGAAAGCAGCAGTGACAGGGCGCCGCGTCGCCCACGTGAGGAGTCTCCGCGTCCAGCCAGAACCGAACGACCTGCTCCGGTGTCGCGCGTGCAGGCCGAGACATTCGACAACGATGAATTTGATGACACCCCGAAAAAACCTGTGCGCGAGAAACGCGTGCCTTCCGAAACGATGTTCGAACAGATCCTTGCCGACGAAGATCCCAGTGAAGATGTGCCGCGCTCATACGAGCCAAGAGTGCCACGTGAACCACGTCAGACTCCGGGTTACGTGTCCTCGCACAATCCGGCCGACGATGGCCGCGCAAAACCGCTGCGCGATTATCCGGACATCAAGATGGAACGCTTCCGCATTCACGTCGGTCACAAGGATGGCGTGACGCCGCGTGAAGTGGTTGGCGCGATTGCCAACGAAGCCGAGATCGAAGGCCGTTATATCGGCCACATCCGCATCTATGACGACTACTGCACGGTTGACCTGCCTGGCGGCATGCCGCCCGAGGTGATGCAGATTCTCAAGAAGACGCACGTGTGCAGCAAGCCGCTGATGATCGAGCCGGTGAGCAAGACCTCGTATGACAAACCTGCGGAGCGCAGCGAAGGCGGCAATGCAGCGGGCTATAACAAGGAAGGTTTCGTGAAGAAGGAATCGTTCCGCAAGGACGAATTCCAGAAGCCGTCCTTCAACAAGGACGGTTACAAGAAAGAAGGCTTCAAGAAGGACGGATTCAAGAAAGAAGGGTTCAAGCCATCCTCAGGCGCAGCGCAGGACAGTTTCCGCAAGGAAGGCTATAGCAAGCCGTCTTTCAGTAAGGAAGGATTCAAGAAGCCAGAATTCAAGAAGCCAGAGTATAAAAAGCCTGGTGCCGAGAAGTCCGGATTCGAGAAGCCTGCGTTCGAGAAGCGCTCCTTTGACAAACCCAGATTTGAAAAGCCCGGCTTCGAAAGGCCAGCGCTTGGCAAATCAGAATTCAAGAAGCCCGAATTCAAGAAACCAGAGTACAAGAAGCCAGAGTTCAAAAAACCGGGCTTCAAGAGCGAAAAATTTGCGAAAGACGGTGAATCCAGACCCGCGTTCCGTGGCGTAGAAAGCACAGACATCACGCGCGAAGTGCTGGAGCGCTTCCCCAGCATGGAGGCTCCAGGCAGCCGCGCGCCGCGCCCGACGCTCAAGGCCAACCTTGATGCGTCAGGCAAGCCCGCGAAAGTGAAGGCCAAGAGCAAGCGCGTCGACAAGGACAAGGGCAAGCGCAAGAAGCCGCACGGACCGAAGGCTGAATAAAAGAGAGGCTGACTCCGATGACAAACCACCCCTGTGGGAGCGGGCCCTGCCCGCGATTGAGTTTTGTGCTCAGTTCAATCGCGAGCTGGGCTCGCTCCCACAGGTGGTTGTCGGCTTCCCTTCTGCTGCTATCTCCCACGCTCCACGCCGATCTGTCCCCCCGCTACGAAGACGCCAATGGCGACCTCGTTGCAGACACTCCCACCGACCCATCCCGCTGGCGCGATCCGCGCATTCTCATCTTCGCCTATACGCCCGTGGAAGACCCGGCCATGTACTCGCAGGTATGGGACGAGTTCATCGATCACCTCGAACAACTCACCGGCAAGGAAGTGCGTTTCTTTCCCGTGCAGTCCAACGCGGCACAGCTTGAAGCGATGCGCGCGGGACGTCTGCACATCGCCGGCTTCAACACCGGTTCCACGCCGATTGCCGTGAGCTGTGTTGGCTTCGTGCCCTTCACCATGATGGCGGCGAAGGACGGCAGCTACGGTTACCAGATGGAGATCATCACGTGGCCCGACAGCGGCATCACCGAGATAGCCGACGTGGCCGGTCGCACACTCGCGTTCACGGCACCGACGTCCAATTCGGGATTCAAGGCACCTTCCGCGCTGCTGGAGTCGGAGTTCGGCATGGTGGCAGATCGTGACTACAAAACTGCGTACTCCGGCTCTCACGACAATTCGATACTGGGTGTGGTGAACCGCGACTACGATTCCGCCGCCATCGCCAACGAAGTGCTGCACCGCATGCTGGCACGTGATGTGGTGCGGGCGGAACAGTTCATTTCCATCTACAAGTCGGGCTCGTTTCCTACCACTGGTTATGGGGTGTCCCACGATCTGCATCCTGATGTGGCGGCAAAGGTGCGGGAGGCATTCTTTACGTTTGACTGGGAAGGCACGGCGCTGCAGCGTGAGTTTGCGGATGCAGCGATGGAGCAGTTCATCCCGATCAGCTACCAGGAGCACTGGTCGGTGGTGCGGCAGATTGACGAGGCTACCAACACCGTATACAACTGCGATTGAATGCGGTGTGCGTGAATCTGCTGTCGCCCTGTGGGAGCGAGCCTTGCTCGCGATTCAGTGCCAGTTTGCAGCTCAACGGAGCGTTGAATCGCGAGCAGGGCTCGCTCCCACAATGAATGAGTCATACAAGAACAACAGCGAGGTTTGCATGCTCGACCTGAAAGGCCTGACCAAACGCTACGCCACCGGCGATCTCGCTCTCGATAATGTGGATCTCACCGTTCCCGCCGGTCAGGTGCTCGCACTCATCGGTCCATCAGGCGCTGGCAAGAGCACGTTGATCCGCTGCGTGAACAGACTCGTTGAACCGACCTCCGGCACCATCAAACTCGACGGCGACGACATCACCAAAGTGCGCGGCAACAGACTGCGCCAGGCGCGTCGGCAGATCGGCATGATCTTCCAGAATTACGCGCTCGTGGAGCGACTCTCCGTGATGGAGAACGTGTTGTCCGGTCGGCTGGCTTATGTCGGTTTCTGGCGCAGTTACTTCCGCAAATTTCCACAGAGTGACATCGCGCAGGCATTCAGGATTCTCGAACGCGTGGGTCTTGAGACGATGATCGACAAGCGCGGCGACGCACTCTCCGGTGGGCAGAAACAGCGCGTCGGTATTGCGCGTGCGCTGATGCAGAATCCGAAACTGTTGCTCGTCGATGAACCCACCGCGAGTCTCGACCCGAAAACGTCACGGCAGATCATGCGGCTGATCTGCGAGCTGTGCACCGAACAGAACCTCGCCACCATCATCAACATTCACGACGTGGCACTCGCGCAGCAGTTCGTGCATCGCGTTGTCGGTCTGCGCGCTGGCGCCATCGTGTACGACGGCCCGCCCGAGGGTCTCACGCCGGAAATTCTCACGACGATCTACGGCGAAGAAGACTGGACGACCACGCACAAGGACAGCGACGACGAAGAGAAGTCCGACAAGAAAGATGTGGAAGCCGCACTGCTCGGAGGCCATCCGTGAGTGCATCCAATGCCCAGGTGGATCACGCGCGCATCGCCGCAGCAAAGCAAGGCAGCTGGCGCCCGCTACCGCTCATTAGCAACAGGAACCTGCGCTGGGGTTTGAATCTCGCGGCACTCACCTACATCGTGCTCGTCTACTACAGCGTCGACATCAACTGGGCCCGTGTCGCCCAGGGCATGGATCGCGCGATCAACTTCGTCGGCTCGTTCTTCACGCCGGACTTCGTCACGCGTGGTGGCGAGATTGCCGTTGGTTTAAGAGAGAGCCTGACGATGACCTTCGTCGCCACCGTCATCGGCATCGCGCTCGCCATTCCAGTCGGCCTCGGCGCCGCGCGAAACATCGCCCCGCGCCCCGTGTATTTTTTCTGTCGCACCATCATCGCGCTGTCGCGCACGTTTCAGGAAATCATCATCGCGATTCTGTTCGTCGCCATGTTCGGCTTCGGGCCGCTGGCGGGCGTGTTCACGCTGGCGTTCGCAACGATCGGATTCATGGCGAAGCTGCTCGCAGAAGATATTGAAGACGCGCAGAACGAACCGCTCGAAGCGATTCGTGCAACGGGCGCTGGCTGGCTGCAGTGGATCAACTACGCGGTGCAACCGCAGGTGATGCCGAGGCTGATCGGGCTGTCGCTGTATCGACTCGACATCAACTTCCGCGAGTCGGCGGTGATAGGCATCGTCGGCGCGGGCGGCATAGGTGCCACGCTGAACACATCGATCAATCGCTACGATTACGACACGTCGGCGGCGGTGTTGCTGATCATCATCGGCATTGTGTTGATGAGCGAATACCTCTCAGGCTACGTACGGAAGTGGACAGCATGATGATTCCATCCCTGTGGGAGCGAGCCCTGCTCGCGATTGAATTACACGCTGCACTGATCGCCTTGTGGGAGCGGGCCTTGCCCGCGATTTGTGCCACACTGAATGCAATCGCGAGCAGGGCTCGCTCCCACAGGGGGTGCAGATGACAGCTCCCGTCTGGCAGCGCCGCACCCCAGCGCGACAATACGCCATCTGGCTCGGCTGGTTCCTCGGCGTCATGCTGTTCCTGCTGTGCTTCAAGATCATCTCCGACAACACCATTTGGGAATTCCTCACCGACGCCCACGTTCAGGCCGCTAGCCTCATCGGCCGCATGGTGCCGCCCGACTGGTCGATCACCGGCTCGCTCATGCTGCCATTGTGGGACACCATCAACATCGCCACCGTCGGCACCGCGCTCGGCGTACTCATCGCATTCCCGCTCGCATTCCTCGCCGCGCGCAACACCACGCCGCATCCGGCACTCCGTGCTTTCGCCCTCGGCATCATCGTCAGCTCGCGCTCCATCAACGCGCTCATATGGGCGATCCTTCTCGTCACCATGATCGGCCCCGGTTTGCTCGCGGGCATGATCGCCATCGCGCTGCGTTCCATCGGCTTCGTCGGCAAGTTGTTGTACGAGGCGATTGAAGAGATCCAGCCGACGCCAGTGGAAGCGATCACCTCCACCGGCGCCGGCCGCATGCAGGTGCTCGCGTTCTCGGTGCTGCCGCAGATCATGCCCGCGTTCGCGGGCATCACAGTCTATAGATGGGACATCAACATCCGCGAATCGACGACGTTGGGATTGGTGGGTGCGGGCGGCATCGGCCTGCAGATGAACGCAGCGATCAACAATCTCGCGTGGGGGCAGGTGGCAACGGTGTTCGTGCTGATCTTCGGCACGGTGATTGTGTCGGAGTGGGTGTCGGCTAAGGTGCGGCACGCGGTGATTTAGGAATCACCAAACCCCCTTCACTTTATCGTCCGGAATTGAATGCCCCGATTCGCTTATCCCCATTCAACAAGGCATCTTCGAGTCTCCCATGGATAGTGGGAGGAGGCAGCGGAATACCGCGCTTGTGATAAATCGCAATATTTTCCTCCGCGATCTCGCATAACTCGGCGAACACAGCTTGCTCATCGTCGCCGTGGCAGCCGCCGTAAAAAAGCCCCGGTACTGTGCCGATGTAGACCTGATCTACCTCGGACCACTCCACGACCTTTGCATATCTGGCGCTCTCTTTCATTTTCTGGCCTCCTGGATGTGGACCCGTCGGCTACTAATTTTCAATCAAGCCCGTTTGCGGCTCCCTTCTCCAATCTCATTATTTCCTGAGTGTGGAGGTTCTGCTCCATAAAAGCCTTCGGCCCTTTCCCCAAGCACCTTCGGCAAATTCCCATTGATAGTAGGCGGTGGAAGAGGCACTCCATCCGCGTGGTACAGCGCGATGTTCTCCTCAACGATCTCGCACAGCTCAGCAAACACGGCCTGCTCATCGTCGCCGTGGCAGCCACCGTAGAAGAGCCCGGGCACCCAGCCGATGTAATGCTGATCCTCGTCAGACCACTCCACGATCTTGGCGTACTTTGCGCTCTCTTTCATTTCTGGGACTCCCGTATTGCGTTTCGAACCTGCTGAATCTGGTACCGGTCGGCGTCCTGTCCGGGCTGGCCAGACAGAGTGACTGGTTCCGACAGATTCGGATGCCTGAAATTCCGATGGCTCCCTTTACCGCCGCGATTATAAAACCCCGCGCGCTCCAAATCCCGTATCAATTCCCTGACTTTTGGTGGCATACGTCCTGTATCCCCTGTGCTGATTTTGCTCCTGTCGTCCCCCTCAATTCAATATAGACCACCTCCCCATATTCGCCTGTCACCCTGTGGGAGCGAGCCCTGCTCGCGATTGCCCTTATCAATCAATCGCGGGCAGGGCCCGCTCCCACACACAACACAGGAAAGGTGCCATCGCGATAAAACCCCGCTTTCAACCCACCAGAATAGTGGCTCCTCTCCCCAAACCCGGGTATGCTCCGGTCATGTCATAACAACCACCCCATACGACCAAGGCCACAATAACAACAACAAAGGAGCCGCCCCATGCACACCCCGCGCTCGCCGTTCCGCAACGCCTTCACCGTCAGAACCTGCCAGCTCATTACCGCTCTTGCCCTCAGCGCCGCCGCGCTCTCGTTCACACTGCTGGCTCCACTGACCGCCACCGCCCAGCCCTACCCGAACCCCTACATGACCGTCGAGAACTGGTCCACGCTGCCCAACGGCCGCACCATGGGCGCCGTGGGCGACACCGACGTGGACCCCGACGGCGTGCACATCTGGGCCATCATCCGCTGCGACGCCACCGCCCCCGACCGCTTCGGTGACGAGTGCGTGGATTCCGATCTCGACTCCGTCCTCAAGTTCGACGCCGACGGCAACGTCGTCGAGAGCTTCGGCGGCGGCATGTTCATCTGGCCCCACGGCATCGACGTCGACGCCCAGGGCAACGTCTGGGTCACAGACGCCGCCGCCAGCGGACGCATCCCCAGTGGCGACACGCGCGGCCATCAGGTCGTCAAGTTCAGTCCCACCGGCGAAGTACTGATGACACTCGGCACCCCCGGCCAGGCCGGCAGCGGCAACAACCAGTTCGACGCGCCCGCCGACGTCGTCATCGCCCAGGACGGCTCCATCTTCATCGCCGACGGCCACGGCGCCACCGGCAACAACCGCGTCGTCAAACTGGCGCCAGATGGCACCTTCATCAAAGCCTGGGGCCAGACCGGTTACGCCCCCGGCGAGTTCCGCACATTGCACACCATCGCCATCGACCAGCGCGGCCGCGTATTCGTGGGCGATCGTTCCAACAACCGCATCCAACTCTTCGACCAGGAAGGCACCTTCCTCGCCCAGTGGACCCAATACGGCCGCCCAAGCGGCATCTTCTTCGACGCGCATGACAACATCTATGTGGCAGACTCCGAGTCCGACGATGTGCAGAACCCCGGTTGGGAGATGGGGATTCGGATTGGTGATGCGCATCTGGGGTGGGTGAATTATTTCATCAGATTGCCGGATGGTGATCCGCGTGACACCACCGGCAATGGCGCGGAGTTTGTGTCGGTGGATGCGGCGGGGAATATTTATGGGGGGGAGCCGGCGCCGAGGAAGTTGCAGAGGTATGTGAGGGTTAGGTGGTAGCAAGGTTTATCTCTACTCGACGCAACCATTGACTAGATTTCAAAGACTTGTAAGGAATTCTCATCGTATTTTCCATCCAGGAAACCATGGTTCATAAATGAGCGAAAAAGCCATTCATCAAATCAAACTTAGAAAGCATCTTACTATTGGAAGCATATCCGCTGAAAATGATCAAAAATATTTGCTGGAGTGCTTTATAGATACGGGCGACTACGAAACTCTAGTTGATATAGAAGATGATAGAAGTATCGTTCTAGGTCGAACTGGTTGCGGAAAATCCGCGCTCATAGAGATGATCAAAAACAGAGAAGAGAAAGTAATAGAAATTAATCCAGAGGAATTAGCGCTAAACTACATTTCCCATTCAAATATACTTGCGCTTCTAGAGAGCTGTGGGGTTAATCTGGATCCTTTTTACCAACTCCTTTGGAAGCATGTTTTCGCCGTGGAGCTTATTAAGTTCAAATACCAGATAAGTGATGCCACTGGATATCAAAGATTTATTGATGGATTGGCAGACATCTTCAAGAAGGATCGGAGTAAAGACGCGGCGGTTGGTTATTGGACGAAGTGGCACGACAAATTTTGGCTTCCTGTTGAAGAAAGAGTTCGAGAGATTACAACGAAAATTGAAGCGCAATTATCTGAAGGCCTACAGGCAGGAGGAGAGCTTAGTGTTGTTTCCGGACTGCTTAATGCAAGCCTCTCAATGAAAGAACGAAATGCAAAAATAGAAACTCTTTCCAAAGAGGAAAAGGAGGAAATTAAGAGCAAGGTCCAGGCAGCTGTAGATTCCGTGCAAGTTCAGGAGCTCCATAGAGTAATAAAAATCCTTGGAGATAATATATTTTCAGATCCTAAACAAAAATTCTATGTGGTAATAGATAAAATTGACGAGAATTGGGTTGAGGACCGTACGAGATATAAGTTAATTAGAGCGCTAATCGAAACTATCAAGTCTTTTCGAAAGATTAGGTCTGTAAAATTTGCATTGGCAATGAGGTTGGATTTGCTACAGTCGGTTTTCGACAAAACTAGAGATAAAGGTTTCCAAGAAGATAAGTATCGCGATTATATTTTGAATGTCAGATGGACAAGCCAAGATTTACAGGAAATGTTAAGTAGAAGAGTGGCGCACCTATACCAGCGCCAGTATGAAAAAGCCAGCGCGGATTTGTTTGATCTTCTTCCAAGACGTGTTGGGGCCGAAAGTACATTGGAGTGGTTAATAAGCCGATCACTTATGAGGCCAAGAGATATTATTGTATATGTCAATCTCTGTCTTGATAGGGCGGCGGGAACTTCAAATATTACAGCAACCAACATTCGGGATATGGAAGTCTCATACTCTGGCGAAAGATTTAGAGCGGTTTGTCAGGAATGGGCTGGTGATTATCCTGAGCTTGAGGTTTGTCTTGGGCTTCTAAAGAGGAAGAAGAATGGGTTTACCCATTCGGAAGTAGACAGGGACGCGATCGATGAGTCGGCAAACTCCATACTGCTCTTAGATCTTAAGGAAGGCGGTGAGATATCGAAGTCTGTAGAATCCTATCTGAATAAAGAGATCTCTCGCTCCACATTACTCAACCGATTTATAGCTATCTTTTATGTGGTCGGAATAGTCGGAATCAAGAGAGATGGTCATGAGTCCGCCATATGGTCCTCATTAGATAGTCCAATTGTTACCGAGAGCGAAATCAAGAGATCTTCTCATTTTTACATTCATCCTATGTTTTGGCGATCACTTGGTGTTCATGTGGACAAACGTAAGCGATAACCTCGCTATATTCTGAATAAATTTCCCCAAATTCAGTAGGCGCTCGGAAAGATTATGTGAGGTTTCTTCTGTTTCATCGACACTTCAGATGTACTGCCGGACGTTTTTGGAGAAGGCCCCCATGTGCGGCCGCTACGCCCCCCCAAAAAATGAAGCAGCAATAGAACGCTACTGGCGCATCGATCGCCGGAATTGGCCCGGCTCTATCAAGGCCGCGTTCAACATGGTCAAAGTCTATAGCCCAAAACGAAGACCTACCCTCCCGCCTGTTGCTCAATCTATGGCATCATCCCCCCTCCAAATCCAAGTAGCTGAAAGGTCTCCATCCCTCATGTCCCAAACCTCCAACAACCTAGCCACCTACATCTGGACCCTCGCCGATCTCCTTCGCGGCGACTTCAAACAGAGCCAGTACGGCCGAGTGATTCTGCCGTTCACGCTGCTGCGACGCCTGGAGTGTGTGTTGGAGCCGAGCAAGGCCAAGGTGTTGGCAGAGTACGAAAAAGTTAAAACCATGAATCTCCCCGAGGAGGCGCAGGAGAAATTACTGCTGCGCGCCACCAACGGCCTCCAGTTCTTCAATACCTCGAAGATGGACCTTTCCAAACTTGGTGAGGCGGGCATCAAGGCCAATCTGGAGTCCTACATTCAGGGCTTCTCGCGCGATGCGCGCGAGATCTTCGAGCACTTCAAGTTCAATGAGTTTCTCGGGCTGCTCAACGATGCCAACCTTCTCTACAAAATCGTGCAGAAGGTGCGGGTAACAGACCTCAGTCCTGCGGCGGTATCCAACCACGACATGGGTCTGGTATTCGAAGAGCTGATCCGTCGCTTCGCAGAAAGTTCGAACGAGACCGCGGGCGAACACTTCACCCCACGCGACATCGTGCGCCTCACCACGTCGCTGGTGTTTGTCGAGGACGACGAGGCACTGACCCGGCCGGGCATCATCCGCACGATATACGATCCGACAGCGGGGACGGGTGGCTTCCTGTCCTCTGGCATGGAATACGTGCACGAGCTGAATCCGCAGGCCAGGATGCGCGCCTTCGGGCAGGAGCTGAACCCGGAGAGCTACGCCATCTGCAAGGCGGACATGCTCATCAAGGGGCAGGATGTCAGCAACATCAAGCTGGGCAACACGCTCTCGAATGATCAGCTCTACGCCGACAGGTTCGACTACATGCTCTCCAATCCGCCCTTCGGCGTGGACTGGAAGAAGATCGAGCAGGACATCATCGACGAGCACACGCAGAAGGGATTCAACGGCCGTTTCGGGCCGGGTCTGCCGCGTGTCAGCGATGGCTCGTTGCTCTTTCTATTGCACCTTATCAGCAAGCTGCGAGATGCCACTGACGGCGGCGCACGCATTGGCATCATCCTAAATGGCTCGCCGCTGTTCACCGGCGGTGCCGGGTCGGGCGAGTCGGAGATCCGCCGCTACATTCTGGAGGCCGATCTGCTGGAGGCCATCGTCGCGTTGCCCACGGACATGTTCTACAACACCGGCATCGCCACCTATGTCTGGGTGCTCTCGAACAAGAAGCCAGCGCAGCGCCGTGGCAAGGTGCAGCTGATCAACGGCGTGAACCTGTGCGGCAAGATGCGCAAGTCGCTCGGCTCCAAACGCAACGAGATGGCGGACGACGACATCGCCGTCATCATCCGCACCTTCGGCCATTTCGAGGCCGTGGATGCCTATGCACTCGACAAGCAGGCTGCGCAGAAAAGCAATCGCGGTCGTCAGTCGGCCAATGTCAAAACGGAAGTTGCCAAAACTTTTGCCAGCAAGATTTTCGAAAATCACGAATTTGGTTACCGCCGCATCACCATCGAACGTCCGCTGTGCCTCTCTTATCAGTTCAGCGACGAACGTATTGCCGCATGTCGCTTCGCGCCCGGTGCGCTGAATGCGGCCATGCAATGGGTATACGGTGAATACGCGACAGAAACAGACAAGACATGGAGCGATGCCGAAGACTGCCCGTACTACGGTAAGTTGAGTGAACATGAAGACGCCATTCGCCGTTACTGCAAATCGCACTTCGATTCCCTGAAGGAGAAGCAGATCAAGGATCTGCTCGACCGCAATACTTGGCTCGATCAGAAGCGCATCCTGCTCAAGGCTCGCGCCCTGCAAAAGGCACTTGGCACTACGCAGTGCGACGACATGAATGGCT
>Ga0155965_1022_pt2 | contig 20045 bp, 17 predicted proteins | sample RifCSPlowO2_02_FD_107619 | JGI IMG/M metagenome (GOLD analysis project Ga0155965, IMG submission 107619) | Gammaproteobacteria bacterium RIFCSPLOWO2_02_FULL_57_10
GGTACTGAACATTTCCACGGTGACTTTCTGCACTTTCAGCTATCAAATGCCCAGCCCCCCCAGCGTTTCGACATCATCGTGCTGCAACAGTCTGCCCAGTACTCTGACCCGGTCGTTCTGCTGGCCCGGGTGAAAGACTGCTTGCGCGAAGGTGGGCAGTTGCTGATCGCCGACGAGTTCCTGCTGGATGACAGTCGGCGTGTGCATGAGCCATTGCCATTGCTCCAACACTTTCTGCAGCTCGCCACGCGCTGCGGCTTTCACATCGAGCGGCAACAGGAACTCGGCGCACTCGTTGCTCCCGGGCTTGGACTGTTCCGTAACCTGCTGTTACAGCATCAAGTGACACTGTGCACCATGCTGTCGCTCGACAGTCAATCAGTGCAGCAGCTGGCCGATCGTTTGCAGACAATGCAGCAGGAATTTTCGGAGGCGCGCCTGGGCTATACGCTGATCGATCTGCGTCTTGGCGCGATCGACGCCCACGATCCGGTGTTCGGGACTATTCATGAGTTTGCGCTGCACGAGGTCGGACCTCTGTTCGAGAGCAGCTTCAATGGACCCTTCGACGCTGATGTTTGGCGGTGGAAATATGGTGACGGCCGGGGACGTGCGGTCTGTGCCCGCATCGACGGCCAGCTTGTGGGGCATTATGGTGGAGCCCCGCGGGATATTCTGTATTTTGGCAAGCCGGAGAAGGCCATCCAGATCTGTGACGTGATGGTGATGCCAGAGCAACGCAGTTTCGCGAGTCGCGATACACTTTTCTTCAAAACCGCTGCCACATTTCTGGAACAACAGATCGGTAATGCTGCGGAGCACCTGCTGGGGTTCGGCTTTCCCAACAATCGCGTGTTGAAGGTGGCCACGCGTCTCGGTCTCTATGAGGTCACTGACAGTTTTGTCGAGTGCCGTTATCCTCCGACAAAGAGCGCGGCTGTTGATCTGGAATTGGTGGAATTCGATCTCGCTGATCCTGTGTCACAGCCTGAGGTGGATATGCTATGGAAGCAGATGGCTGCAGATCTGCACGAACAGATCGTCGGATTGCGTGATTGGCACTATCTGTATTATCGCTACTGCACACATCCGTCATGGCAATCCGGTGGTTATCGGTGCGTGGCGCTATGCCGCGCTGGCGCCGCTGAACTGTCTGCCGTGGTCGTGGTAAAAAAGCATGACAACGCTCTGCTGGTGATGGATATTATCGGGGCAGTGGCACAGTTTCCGACCGCGTTGCAGACGTTGAGTGGTTTTCTTGCCAGCACGGATGAGCCCCTCGTGTGTCGAATCACCCAGGGGCAGTTCGCCCGGATCAGTGTGCACGGCTGTGAGATGCGCGATCTGGAAATCGATATTCCCTGCAACAGCTGGACCCGTGGGCCACAGGCTCGCGAGCTCGCCGGAGCCTGGTGGCTGACAGCAGGCGACATGGATTTCCTCTGATCGGCAATGACATCGCACGACAGGATAATAATCAGAACAGAGAACCTGCCATGACCGAACAGAATATCTACGAGCTTGGCCTCGACAAGAATGCGGCCAACCATGCTCCCCTCACACCGCTTTCCTTCATTGAAAGAGCGGCAGTCGTCTATCCCGAACACATTGCCCTGATACACGGCGAGCGGCGCCAGAGCTGGGCGCAGACATGGCAACGTTGTTGTCGCCTTGCCTCTGCGCTGCGTCGCCATGGCATCGGGCGGGGACACACCGTGTCCGTCATGGGTGCCAACACGCCGGAGCTCTTCGAGGCCCACTTTGGTGTGCCCATGACCGGCGCCGTGCTGAACGCGCTGAACATACGCCTCGACGCCAAGGCCATTGCCTTCATTCTGCAACATGCCGAGACGCGAGTGTTGCTCACCGACCGTGAATTCAGTGCCACCATCAAGGCCGCGCTCGCGCTGTTGCCGAACAAGCCGCTCGTCATCGATATCGATGATCCGCTATACACTGGTGGCGAGCTGCTCGGCGAGATGGACTATGACGCGTTTCTGCAGCAGGGCGACGACGCGCCACAACCCTTCGAGGTCAGCGACGAATGGCAGGCCATCGCACTCAACTATACCTCCGGCACCACGGGCAATCCCAAAGGGGTCGTGTATCACCATCGTGGCGCCTATCTGAATGCTGTCTCGAATGTGTTGTGCTGGGGGATGCCTGCGAAGCCGGTGTACCTGTGGACGCTGCCCATGTTCCATTGCAACGGCTGGTGTTTCCCGTGGACGCTGGCTGCGGTGGTCGGTACCAGCGTCTGTCTGCGCCAGGTGCGCGATGAGGCAATCTTCACCGCAATCCGCACGCACCATGTCACGCATTTCTGTGGTGCGCCGGTCGTGTTGAATCTGCTGGTGAACGCCGATCCGCAACTGCGTGCCGGCATCACGCACACGGTGCAGGCGATGACGGCGGGGGCGGCTCCCCCTGCTGCCGTGATCGCTGGCATGGAGCGCATGAATTTTCACGTCACGCATGTCTACGGTCTGACAGAAACCTATGGGCCGAGTGTGGTCTGTGCGCCACAGCCGCATTGGCAGGATCTGGATGTGCGGAGCAGGGCTGAGATGACGGCGCGGCAAGGGGTCAGGGCACCCATGCTGGAGGAACTGATGGTGGCAGATCCGCAGACCCTGGTGCCGGTGCCGAAGGATGGACGCACCATGGGCGAAGTCTTCATGCGTGGCAACCTGGTGATGAAGGGCTACCTGAAGAATCTCAAGACCACTCAGGAGTCGTTCGCGGGTGGCTGGTTCCATTCCGGTGATCTGGCTGTGTGGCACGAGGATGGCTACATCGAGATCAAGGATCGCTCCAAGGACATCATCATCTCTGGCGGCGAGAACATTTCTTCGATCGAAGTCGAATCCGTGCTGTTCCGGCATCCCCTGATTCTCGAGGCCGCCGTAGTGGCGTGTCCCGATGACAAGTGGGGTGAGGTGCCCTGTGCCTTCGTCAGTCTCAAGAAACCCGACTCGCTCAGTCGTGAAGAATTACTGGCTTATTGCCGCGAGGAATTGGCGGGCTTCAAGATTCCGAAAAAAATCGTGTTCGGTCCCATCGAGAAGACCTCCACCGGCAAGGTGCAGAAATACCTGCTGCGTGAGAGAGCCATCGCTGCAGACTGATCCCTGTATTCACCGAGAGGAAAATTTCATGCGTCCAGTATCTGCATTCCTGAGTTCACTTTGCCTGTTGTCGTTCTTGTCGTTCTTGTCGTTGTCGTCGAGTGTGTGGGCGGGCACCATCAGCCAGCACAGTTTCGACTCGGCGACATTGCAGCGGCCCTATGTCTACAGTCTGTATACGCCGGATGGCTACGAGAGTTCCGGATTGCAGTATCCGGTGCTGTATCTTTTGCACGGCAATCTGGGGACGGAAAAGTCCTGGGTTGAACAGGGAAATCTGCAGAGCACGGCAGACGCCCTCATTGCCGCTGGCAGCATCCCGGCGCAATTGATAGTGGTGCCCGCCGATCCGAACTTCTGGTGGTCGGACACGGCGACGGAGATGTCACGCACGGCGCTGGTGACCGATCTGATTGCACACATCGACAGCAGCTATCGTACGCTGGAGACAAGAGAAGGGCGCGCCATTGGCGGTTATTCCGCTGGCGGTTTCGGCGCTGCGAATGCCGCGCTGCAATACCCCGAGCTGTTTGCAGTGGCCGCTCCGTTGAGCCCTGCCGTCTATGCAGTGGTGCCACCTCCCACATCTTCCGGGCGTACCACGCCGATCTTTCATCGCGATGGCCAGTTTGATCCGGCTCTGTGGCAGGCAGCCACCTGGACGGCACTGATCGATGAGTACAAGGCGAGCGGTACAGTGGTGCCGTTCTACATCAACAGCGGTGATCATGATCGTTTTGACATCGCCTACCACGCGACAGTGTTCTATCAGGCGCTGCGCGTACATCAGCCCGATCACGTCGAACTGCGCATCTTCGACGGCGATCACAACTTCGCGGCATGGGGTGGTTCGCTCGGTGATGCGATGCAGTACATGGCGAAGTATCTGGCTGCTCCGGCGCCCTGAGTCGCGCGCAAAAAAAAAGGCGATCATACAGATCGCCTCAAACTCGACCGAAGCTGCAGGCACCATCAGAGGCGATTGCAGTTCCGATCAAAGAAATTCCACATCTCAGAAGCGGGCCTGCAGCGTCAGTCGTACGCTGCGCGGTTCCGCCGGATGGAAATGAATATCCTCCTGCGGCTGTGCCTCTCCTGCCAGTTGTGACTCATAGAAATAGGTGATGTCGTTGTCATCGCTGTCCAGCAGGTTCAACAGCTCGACCGCCACGGACCAATCCGGATTGATCTGGTACGTGGTCTGCGCGTTCAAGAGGAATGTGGCGTCCGATCTCACCGAGTTGTCTTCGATCAGTGGCGCCTCGCCGAGGTACCTCACCCGCAGGCCGCCACTCCAATTGCCGAGATTGTTCACGATGAGTCCAAGCGACACGGTTCGATCAACGGAGTTGGGAATCCGGTCATCGGCGCCCACACCTGTCAGTCGTGCCTTTGTGAAGGTCATATCTGCGTCCACCAGCAGCCATTCGGTGGGTGCGTATATGGCGCCGATTTCGATTCCGCGACGTCTGCTTTCGCCGAGTGCCTCTGTAGTGCCCGCGTCTCCCACATAGAGCAGTTCTGAATCGAGTTTCATGGAAAACATCGACACAGCGATCTGCGTATTGGCGATTGCGGAGGAGCGCATGCCGATCTCCACGCTGCGCGCCTTGGCGAGCAGATCCACGGAGTCAGCCGGGTCTCCCGAGACCGGGTCGATGCGAATGGTGGTGCCGCGTGCATCGTTGCTGTGAAAGCCCTGACCGGCACTGAAGAAGTACTCGGTGTTGCTCGTCGGCGAATAGATCAGATTCAGCTTGGGGCTGGCCAATGTGTCACTGCCTTTGCCGCCGTTGATCGGCAGCCCGGCATCGACGTCGGTGGTGTAGCGATCAACGCGCAACGAGGTCACGCTGCGCAGAGAGTCCGACCAATCCTGTTCCAGTGCGGCGTAGACACTGGACAGAGACTGCTGGACGTCATCTTCACGTGTGATCGTGTGACGGATTCGCTGTTGCGTCTTGTACAGACCCAGATTGATGTCGTCGGTACGATTCTGCAATCCCAGCGTCAGTGACGATGGAACCTGATCAAATCCCAGTTCCTGCTCCCACGCCGCGTTGATGCCAAACACCGTGCGATCTTCTGCCTGCTCGAACTGATCGCCGCGCACCGGGTCCTCCAGGAAATAGGTGAAGTTGGAGAACAGATCGAGGCCGTAGTCCATCACGTAACCATCGATGCTGAGCCGCGAATCGCCGCGCTCCTGCCCCCAATCGAAGGAGAGGCTGCGGCGATGAGTCTTCCCGCCATCACTGGAATCGACATTGCCAAACCGGTTCAAGGCGCCGCGTTCCACTGCACGCAAGGGAATCTGATCCGTCGCGTCCCATGTGTTGTCGTAGCCCATTGAGGTGAGGCTCCAGGCAGTGTCTCCCGAGACCTGCTGGTACTTCACCAGAGCATTCTTCTTGTCGAGATCCTGATCGAGTATCCACGGTCCGTTGTAGTCGGTAACCGCTCCTGCGAATGTCAGATCGCCCCCGAACGCGGCAAAGGATTGTCCGGCGAACAGTCGTCGGTAGTCATTCTCACCGGCAGTCAGCGTGATATTGCCTTGCTCGAGTACATCCGCGTAATGAAACTCGGATGAACCGGCGGTGCCGAAATCACCGATCTCTGCATAGTAGGGGCCCTTGCGATACATCAGGATTTCCACCATTTCCGGAATGAGGAAATTCAGATCTGCATAACCCTGACCGTGAGCGTGAGAGGGCATGTTCACCGGTAATCCATCGACTTTCAGCGCCAGGTCCGTGCCGTGATCGAGATTGAAACCGCGCAGGAAGTACTGATTGCCTTTGCCTTCGCCACTGTGTTGTGTGGCGATGAGGCCCGGCACCAGTTCCAACAGTTCAGCGTGGCGAGAGATGGGGCGCTGTTGCAATTGCGCTCCAAAGACAAGCCCCTCCGTTGCAGTTTGCGGATCACCAGTCAGCGCGTTGTTTGCGCCGAGTACGGTGATCTCCTCGATACTGTTTCCCGTGATGCCGGCGGCGTGAACAGTGCCGCTCATGGCGATGGAAATTGCGGTGACCAGTAATCTCATGCTGCTGTAGTCCCTTGGTTTGTCTTGTAATTTTCTTGTGCTATTGTGGGGGCCGTTGGTTGGGCGCAGATTATAGAGGGCGGTAACGAGGCTCTGAAGAAAAGCCCACAATCAAGCCATGGGGCTCCTGCTATCGTCATGATTTAACAAATAAAAAAGGATTGAGGAAAAACCGGGCTGCTGTCGGTTTTTACAGGAATATGATCAGGAAACGTTCATCGTCAAACATATTGCCAAACACGCTGGGTGAGTTGGAGCTGTTGGTGCTCGAAGCGCTGTGGCAACAACCGCACCTTGATGCAAAAATGGTTTGCAGCAGGATACCCAGTCACAAGCAGCCTTCGCTCAATACGGTACAGTCCACCCTCGAACGACTCTACAAGAAGGGTCTCGTCGATCGCATCAAGAACGGACACGCCTACAGTTATTTCACCAGCGTTTCACGCTCCAATCTCCTGGGCAGGCTGATGGGCGACGTCATTCATCTTCTGCACGACGGCCGACTGGAAACCATCTTGAGCAGCTTCGTCAATGTGGCGGCGGATCTGGATGAGCGATCCCTCAACGATCTTGAAGCGCTGATTGCCAGGAAGAAGCGCGAGCTGGGAGAGGGAGAGGGAGAGCGATGATCAACACGGTGGGAACATTCTCTGCGATCTGGCTGGTCCTGTGGATCCTGTTGAGTATTCTCTTTGTCATATTGTATCCACTGGTGCGCCCGCGACTCTTCGCTCTGCATCCGCGCTACGGCAGTGCACTGCTGCTGGGGTACTGGACCGCACCTTTCCTTGTCAGTCTGCTCAGCACCTTGTTCCTGTTCATGCCGACGGTGGAGACTCTGCTGGTCAATACACACTGCCATTCCGACTGTCAGAGCCATGTGCCACTCATTGATTCGGCGGGGTTGGCATGGTTCGGTTTCTCGGTTGGCAGCATCGTGATGATTTTCCTTCTCGTGCAGTTCGTTTCTACCATGTTCAGATCATTGCAATTGCGCAAGCAGTTCAACATTCTGGGGAAAGCGAAGGGCGAGTATTACGCGATCAGTTCTGCGTGCCCGCTGGTGTTTACACTGGGTTGGTGGCAGCCGCGCATCTATGTCAGTGATGGGTTGTTGAAATCCTGTACGGAAACGGATCTGTCGATCATTCTCCAGCACGAAAGCGCTCACAAGGAACGTCGTGACAATCTGCGTTTGTTGCTGGCCAGACTCTGCAGCGCGATACTGAGCGGGCCTCTGGCCAGACGATTGATGACTGATCTGCAACTGATGACCGAACAGGCGTGCGACTTCCGCGCTGCCGAGAAGCATGGGCACATAGCCGTTGCCGAGACGTTGCTCAAGGTCAAGCGTCTGTTAATGGCGAAATCGGTCACAGTGCCGTTCAGTTCGCTGGCGTTTGCGGAACGCGAGGTGGAGACTCGCATCATGGCATTGCTCAAGGCAGGCACACGCATATCCCCCCGACCATGGCAAATGGGCGCGCTGGGAACCCTGGCTGTGATATGTTTGCTCCTGCTGATCAGTCCTTTGCATCATGGCTCGGAATGGGTGATCACCTTCTTGACTGACAGCCCTCTCCACGCTCACTAGCGTTGTAACAAGCATGCGAAAGATTTCTTCACTGAAAGCAGGTTTCGATCATCAGTATCACCACAGGGCTCAGTGGTCCGCAGTGCTTTTGACGCTGTGTTTGACAACTTCCGTCCAGGCGGCCGATGAGCCGGACCCTCTGTTGCGACTTCCGGATTTGCCTGCCATACGGGATCTCTCCGCCTGGAGCTGGCTTGAGGCGCGACGTGACAACGTCTCCCGCAATGTGTCGGGTATTGGTCGATCTCTGGACGACTGGCTGGCAGGAGACACCATTGGTGAGCGTACCAATGAGAGTTATCTGCGACTGAAGGTGAACCAGCAGGTCAGTTCAACGGGAGCGTATGACTCAAATCTGCGCCTGAGCGGCCGCGTGGATCTGCCAAGAGCCACCGAGCGCTGGAAGCTGATCTTCGAGTCGGAGGAGAGCGAGCTTGAGTCCATTCGCGATCAGCGACTGACCAACATTCGTCCGTCCTCGTTCTCGGGCGGATTCAGTTACGAGGGGCCGGCACGGGACGACGGTCTGCGTTTCAGCCATGACGTCGGCGTCAAAGGTGACATTCCGCTGGATCCTTTCTACCGCTTCCGCACTCGCTACGGTCATGACATCAACGAGACCTGGTTCTTTGGCGTCGACCACAAGATACGCTACTACCATTCGGAAGGATGGAGCCAGGACGCCCGCTTTTTCTTCAGCCGTGACCTCACTACGGAAATGTTCCTGCGTGTAGACTCGGAAGTGCACTACAGGGACGATCGCAACGAGTTCGAATTTGCACAGACAGTGTCGGTGCATCGTACACTGGGGAACATGGAAACGCTGACTTATGAAGGCGGTGTGATCGCTCTCAGTCAACCCAATCCGCGCGTGGAGAGCTATTACACGCAGGCGGTTTATCGCAAGGCCATTCACGAAGACTGGCTGATCATGGAGCTGGTTCCGCAGTTGATCATGGAGCGCGAGGAAGACTGGGACCCGGATCCCCGGTTCCAGTTCAACCTCGAAATCTACTTCTTCGATTTCTGATTGTGTGTTCGATATTCAGCACTCTGTAGTTCGTGCGGTGCGGCGGGTAGGAGGCAGTCAGAACACGCCACGCAAGTACGTCCGTGTAGGGCTCAATCGCGCCATCCATGGCGCTCAATGGTTCTGCCTGTCTCCTACCCGTCGCGCCACACTGACAATTAAGTGGAATTCATGCTCCAACCCCATGCTGTGGGAGCTTGTCCTGCAAGCGATGAACCCACACTGAAGTCAGAGCTGCGTAATGGGGTGGGGGTAGGCAGAACCATGAGCCGCCAGGACGGCGGCGACTGAGCCCTCCATGGACGGATTCACGGGCGTGTTCTGACTATCCCCACCCCACTGCGCGGCGCGAACTACGGAGTGCAAATCCTCACAGAGGCAAGGACAGATAAGTCCCAGCAAGCTTCTCCTGCGCGATACCCGGTTTGGAGTAATCACACACGCCCTCGGGGAACGTGGCTTGCAGGCGGGTCCATTGCTCATCTGTCAGTGCGGATTTGTAGTCGGATCTGTCCACGGGTTTGAGCGCGCACTTGATCGCCAGATCTGCCAGCGGAGCGCCTGCCGCCATGCGTGGATTCGTGTGCGATGGGTACAGCTCGTTGCACTTGCCCGGACCCATGAACTCGAACGGCTCGTCAATTCTTGCGCCTTCGGGATTCCAGCAACCATCCACTGCAGCGGCCGGTTTCGCGCGCACGATCCTGTCGATGATCGGTGCCTCGGACTCATCGGCGTGTAACGTATCGAGCCACTGCGTCATCGTATCAAGTGCCAGTTCGCTCACTTCTGCGGCAATCTCACGGCCAGAGTAGATCCAGATCACCTGATTGTCGACGCGCCCGTGGGCGTTGTTGATGCGTTCGCGAATCTGGAAGTCGCGGAAGCGATCGTGAATGTCACCCAGCGGGTCAAGGTAGCTGCGGTAGTGCAGGATCGGCACGCTGCCAAGTCCACCAGCACCCGCATTCACACGCCCCGCACTGTAGACCTTGGCGAGACCTTCCAGTTGCGCCGACGTTCGTTCGGGATGCGGTTCACCGTCGCGGTCGTAGCCGCCCACACCCTGATTCAGGTCGATGAATTCATCTGCACTGATGACGCCATTGTTGAAAGCCTGCAAACCGTACTGGATGCCGACGTTGTCCAGAGCCTGATACGCAAAACCCGTCTGCGGATCACGACCCACAGTGGCGACATTGGTGTCGTAGATGGTGCAACGCGCACCGGTGGGATTGGATACGGCGTTGTAGACCATCTCTTCGGGAATGCCGCAACCGGTGTCGGCCACAATCACATCGATGAACGATCTCTCCCAGGCACCACAGGTGCCGGGGGAGAAGCCTTCGATGGCCTGTCGCTTTTCCTCACCCCATTGTTCCGGATTCTTCGCGAAGTGATTCATCAGCAAACGGCAATCGGTGACGCCGGGTCGCACGCTGAAGGAATCGGCGAAACTCAGACTCGGCAACAATCCATCCAGCAGGCCGGGATAATTCTGCGTGATCAACAGTTGCTGAATCGCCCCACCGGAGGCACCGCTGCCGACCGTCCACTGTGGCAGGCCGTAATTCTCGATGAAATGTTCCTTGAGCATCATGAGGGTTTCGGCGGAGAGATTGTCATTGCACTGGTGACCCATGACGTTGAATGATGACACCACATGGGCGAAACCCTTGCCGAGTACCATCTCATCGAGCACGGAGTCGCGAGTGCGCGAGCCCTGGTTGTAATTGGTGCCGCAACCGCCACCGAAGCTGAACAGCAAACGCTCGTTCCAGCCAGCTTCCGGGCTCCACTGTCCGTAGGTGGCGCGGGGATTGTCCAGCACTGCCATGTGATAGATGGAGCGATTGATGGTGCCGGATTCCACTCTTACCAGAAAGGGTACGGTGTCTCCCTCAATGGTTGTCGTGTTGATCATGTCCGCGGGGTAGGGCGCGGTGACATCTTCGATACGGACAAACTCTCCCGCAGCAGAGCGATAGAAGTAGTTGATCTGGGTGGCGGCCGTGCAGAATTCATCGAGCGGAGCGCCCAGACCTTCTGCCTCAGTGGTACAGACGAAGGGCTGAATATGCGGGCCGGAGATGACCGGACCGGTGATGGGATGACTGATGAGGGTGATCTGCGAACTGGTGCTGCCCGCACCATCCATCGCGACCAGAGTGTTCTCTCCGTTGCGCATTCCCTCGACCAGCCCTTGCAAACTTCCGGTGGTGGCATCGCGCGTAAACGCAGCACTGATATCCACTCCGTCCAGCGCCACCCTGACATTCGCAAGGTCGATACCGCTGCTGTCCACTCGCACCAGTGCATCACCTCCCGTGATCATGTCCGGTCGAGTGGAGAGCACGGAAATCGCCAGTGACTGAGCTGGTGCATCTGCGTCGACGACAGGCTCTGGCGCTTCGTCGCGGCGACATGAAGAGAGGAGCGTGAGGACCAGTGTGGATGCAACGATGAGGCGCGAATGGCGGAAAGTGCTGGGGAGATGGGGCATGCCGGACTCCTGATTTTTTTCGTGTTGTTCTGGTGGGGATAACGTTGGAGATTTGCCCGGAAGTATAGAGCAGTTGTCGCGGAAATGACCACAGAGGATAGTCGCGTTTCTGTGGTAGAGAGATCCCCTGCATCGGTTGAGCCGACGCAGGGGTTGTGAGCAGTTACAGCGAGTAGCCAGTACCGTCGTGATCGGAGATGTCCAGACCGATCTGTTCCTCTTCGGGCGTGACGCGCAGGCCCTTGGTCATGATTGCAACGACCTTGAACAGAATGAACGTGACCACGGCGGTGTAGGCGCCAGTCGCCAGAATGCCGATGACCTGTACGCCGAGCTGGGAGCCCATGGTCATGCCTTCCGCGAAACCGTTGCCGCTGAACACACCGAGGTTCTGGGATACGAAGATGCCAGCCATCAGCGTGCCGAGGATGCCGCCGACGCCGTGCACCGGGAAGACGTCCAGGGAGTCATCGATCTTGACCTTGTGCTTGAGGTAGTTGGTCGCCACGAAGCAGAGTGCACCGCCCATGACGCCGATGACCATGCCTCCAGCCGGGCCAACAGAGCCGGACGCGGGTGTGATCGTGGCCAGACCTGCCACCATGCCGGTGACAGCGCCAAGAGCACTCGGCTTGCCGTATTTCTTCCATTCGATGGCGGCCCAGGTCAGTGCGCCAGCGGCGGCGGACATGTGCGTGGCGAGCAGCGCCATGCCGGCACTGCCATTGGCTGCGAGCGCGCTGCCGGCATTGAAGCCGAACCAGCCCACCCAGAGCATGCCCGCACCGGTAATGGTCATCGTCAGGTTGTGAGGCATCATCGGCGCGTGCAGAAAGCCTTCGCGTTTACCCAGCATCACGGCTGTCAGTACGGCAGCGACACCTGCGGTCACGTGCACCACCGTGCCGCCAGCGAAATCGATCAGGCCCATCTGGAAGAGCCAGCCATGCTCAGCCCACACCCAGTGGCATACCGGGAAGTAGACAAACACGGACCACAGGCCGCTGAACAGCAGCATCGCGGAGAACTTGATGCGCTCGGCAAAGGCACCCACGATCAGGGCTGGGGTAATGATGGCGAAGGTCATCTGAAACGCCACGAAGAGCGGCTCGGGAATGTTTCCCCACACCGAATCTCTGGTGACGCCATTCAGGAATGCCTTGTCGAGTCCGCCCCAGAAGCCATTCTCGGCAGGGCCGAAGGCGATGCTGTAACCCACCACCAGCCAGATCACGGAGATCAGCGCGGTGATGGCGAAACACTGCATCAGGATCGAGAGCACGTTCTTGGTGCGCACAAGACCGGCATAGAAGAGTGACAGGCCGGGAATGGTCATGAACAGTACCAGTGCGGTGGCAGTCAGAATCCAGGCGGTGTTGGCGCCATCCACGGCGTTCTCGGCGGCCAGGGCCAGAGAAGGGAGAAACAGAAGAGAGAGAGAAGCGGTGATGCGGGCAAGTGCTTTTGTTTTTATTGGCATGCTGGTTTCCTTGGGTATGCCCTTAGAGGGCTTCGTTGCCGGTTTCCCCGGTTCTGATACGAATGACCTGCTCAAGCGGTGTGACGAAGATCTTGCCGTCGCCGATCTGTCCGGTGTTGGCGGCTTTGCAGATTGCCTCGATCGCCTGATCAACCAGTTCGTCCGCAATCGCGATTTCTATCTTGGCCTTGGGCAGAAAATCGATGACGTACTCTGCTCCCCGGTAAAGCTCGGTGTGACCCTTCTGTCTGCCAAATCCTTTCACCTCGGTGACGGTCATGCCGTTGACGCCGAGCTCCTGTAGCGATTCGCGCACATCGTCGGACTTGAACGGCTTGATAATAGCGGTGATAAGTTTCATGACTCTCTCTCCAGCATCGTTGAAATGGCTTGCGTGTTTATCTGCTTTTATGGGTGCTGCCAGACGGCAGATTCAGGCGGTGAACAGCGGGCAAACTTTACCATGGCGATTTGAAAAGCACCAACCCCGTGCAGGTGCACCACGATGCACAGCGGCGTGCACAATTTTGATGCACGCCGCTGTGATCGAGGTTGTGGAGCAGAGTTTCAGCAAAGCTCGATCAGTGCTGCAAAGAGGCGGATGCGCTTCTTTGCATGAGTGTGACGGCCTTGATCAACGGCAACATGATCAACACGAACATCAGCACCGAAGCACCACCCAGCACGTTGAGTGCGGTTGCGAGGCCCTGTGTTTCCGCTACGTGCCCGATCAGCGGCCCGGTCAGGATGAACCCGAATCGGAACGTGAGGCTCGTGAGCGAGTTCACCGTCGCCCGCACACTGCCGGGCACTCTTCTGTTCAATGCGTTGACCAGGATGACCTGAAACAATCCACGGCAGAAGAACAGAATGAAGCACACGGCAATACCGATCCAGCCACCGATCCACGCCATTCCGAAGTGACCGATGATTGGCAACACGCCGATGACGATCAGTGAGAACACCGCGCCCTTGTATTTCTCGAGCGCGTAACCACACTTGTTGGCGATTCCCACCGTCAGGCTCTGAGCGAACCACAGTGCGCCGAACATCATCAGCGACAAACCCTGTTCCTCCCAGTAGGGTTGTACCAGCCACACCACATGGAACGTCGCGAGGTTGTACAACGGCAACGCGATGAACACCTTGCGCAGAATCCTGTCGCCATTCATCAGGTGCTGATACAGCGCATTGAACCCGAGCATTCTCGGGACGCCTTCCTTGTGATTGACCGGAGGTTCAATCAACAGGAACGCCATCACCAGACAGATCCAGGCAACCAGGGATTGCGCCAGCACCATCGCATCGAATGACCACAACGCCAGAGCGCCACCGAGCAACGCACCGGAGCCTTCCGCGATGGACTTCGTGAAACCCAGGTGCGCGATGCTGCCGGTATGTGCGTCTTCGGACTCGGACAGCGCTTTCTCTGTGTCATACAAAAGCGCCAGGTCTGCACCGGACATCATGCTCACCGCGACGCCGAGGAACAGCTCGAAGATCACGAGACTGATGAAGCCGTCGGCGAAGTTGAGCCACAGGTAACCGATACCGTGCGCGATGCTGCCGATCAACAGGACTGCCCTGCGACCGAACCGGTCGGCGAGATAACCTGAAGGGGCCTCCAGTACCACAATCATGGAGGCATAGATCGCCTGCAAGTAGAATATCTCGCCCAGCGTGAGACCCTTCGATTCGAAGAATGGCACCAGCACCGGGACAATCAACATGAAAGTGTGAAAGAATGCGAGCGCATAGATCACGCGAATGTTGCGTTGCAACCCCGCAATATCAGGTTCATTCCCTGTTGGTATGTCGATGGCTTTTTCCTCAGCCTTTGGTTTTTTCAACACAATAGTTCCCCTTTGCCCGACCTCGTGAGTCAGCATTCGCGCGCAAGCGCCAAAAAGAAAAAGGCCCCTAAATTCTTTTGGAACTTAGAGGCCTTTTGCTTTGTTCAATAAATTATTGAATTAAAAGTTTACTCTAAGCAGACCTCCCGGGTTTTCACCACGGATACGCACGGCAGATGCTCGCCGGTCTGGGCAATTGCCCAGTCGCGCGACTGCATGCGTGAAGTGATGTAGGAATTTAGAGTATTCATTTTGATTCGGTTTTTTCGCTGTAAGTTTTCTAATGAAAGTTCGTAGCAGGTTTTATTCGTAAACGGTGCTTCAGACCGCGCGAAGTCTATGCCTTTTAATTGGCTTGTCAACAAGAAAGTCTTGCTGATTACATGATTTGCTTTGTCGATGCGACCATCAGAATCCAGGCAGCGGTGGCAAGCGCCAAAGCGAAGGCAATGATGCGTGTCTGACGCGTTTTTGCCGTACGCATGACGACGACGCCGAGTGCGATATAGACGACCAGTCCGACAATTTTTGCGCCCACCCAGGGTGTTGTCCACGGGTACTGACCTGACATCACAACAAGCGTGATGGCACTGACCAGCAACACGGTATCGATGACGTGCGGCAATACCTTGACGAGCTTCTTCTCCACGACGGCCGAGCCGTTGATCTTGAGAATGCCACGGCCAAGAAAACCTGCAATCGAGAGCATGGCGCAGGTCATATGGATGATCTTGATGAATGTGTACATGGGTGGTTCGGGCTCCTGTGAGCATGGGCGGTCTATGGTGCCGCGATGATAGAGGATTTCCCCAGCAATGGGAATTTGAGGCATTGCTCCGTCATGCGCTGCTCTTCGTCGCAATGCCACATCCTGTTCAGGCTCGATTCAGGCGCAGGCCTCGATAGTGAGTCCGCTCGTCACAGGTGCCGTGGGGGGACGCGAACACCATAACTGTCCATAAGTAAAAAAAGAAACATAGGGGATTAACATGCAGGGGATCAACATGCAGGCGATTAACAGGTTGGGAAGAGTGGTGTTGTTGCTGGGAATGACCGCGATGACAGGATGTCTGTTCACGGTCGACTCGGATCGCGATACGGGCGATTCGCAATGGAGTGATCATCAGGTCGCTCGTATCGAACCGGGACAGACCACCGAGTCCTGGGTCAGGACCACTTTCGGTGAACCGGAACGGCGCACGGAATACGAGGACGGTTCCACTGTATGGCACTACGAGAATACCAGTCGGGTCGATACCGAGGTGGGCTTGTTCCTGCTGTTCCACATCGATGTGGAAAGCCGTGAAGAGCAACATCTGGCGGTGGAGATGAAGAATGGCGTGGTGTCGGACTACTGGGTAGAAAACCGCCGTCACTGATACCTGTGGGAGCGAGCCCTGCTCGCGATTGAAGGATCGCGGGCACAGCAGAACCAGCAAAGATCAGTTCCTCACGTTGTCCAACCAAGGCTGCAGTTCATCCCAGTCAATCGGGAAAACGTGACTGGCCCCGGGCACCAGTTGTGCATCCACCTTTGCACCGGCTGCCGTCAGCTGCCTCTCCAACAGAGGCAGCAGGCGGTTCCAGCGCAGGAAATCGTCCTCGCCGATGCGGACATAAACCGGCAGATCCCTGAAATTGCCAATGGCATCGGGATTCTTGATGATGCCGGGGACCGCCACTACACCGAAGTACTTCTCGGGATTGCGACTCGCGATTTCGATGGCAGAGCTGCCGCCATTGGAGACTCCCACCAACAGTGACTTGCCGTCCTCGATCGCTGAAAGTTTCTGCAGATGCTCGATGACGAGCGGGATCTTCTCACCGCTCTCGCCGAAGAAGGAATTACCGTCAGGAGATACGGGCACTGCGATGACCCAGCCCCGATTCGCCAGTTCATGTCCGAGCCAGAACTGGGCACGCGCCACATACTCGTTACCGGTGCCACCGGACATCAATACCGTGAGTGGCCAGGGTCCTTCGCCATGGTCCTTGGGATAGAACAAGAACACCTTCACGCTGCTGCCATCCTCGAGCATGACTATTTCTTCCTCGGCGTGGATCAAACCGGGAAGCAGGGTCAGCAGCAGTATCAGGTTTCTGAGAAATTTCATGGTCATCGATCGGTCGGGGCTGTTCATATAATCAAGTTGCAACAAGTCTATCAGCAAAAAACGCTGGCAGAGCACAAATACGACAGGACGAGTTTGCCATTCAGACGGGTTAGCGGTGCTCAAGTATCCTGTTTCTGCAGAGTCACCCTTGTGCTTTTAAACGCCGGAGTGAGGCTGCGTGGATCACTTGTCTGTGGGACAAGAACGTTGGCTTCGGGAAAATATGTCATCAGATTCCCGCGTCGGATGTCGAAGGGCTTCACTTTCAGATTTTTCATCACGCCGGTCATGTTGCTCAGGGTCACCAGCATATCGGTCTTCAGGCCTGCGTCTTCCATGTCCTCGGGGTGCATGAGAATGATGTTGCGTTCGCTCTGGCCGCGATAGACATCGTTGTCCGTATAGATGATGGTATTGAACTGCCCCTCGCTGCGCACGCTGGTGAGAGTGAATTCCATAGGCATTTTCATCGCGGTAGAGCTGCGGTCGATTGTCGGGACGCGGAATGCCCCTCTGCCATCGGCGGTGGGGAAGACGGGCTCTGTCAGCGCACGACCCTCGATATGGAACTCCTGTTTCGATTCATCGATCTCGTCAAGCTGCCGGAACCCGGGGATTATCCGGGCGATGGCCCTGCGAATTTCTCTGTGCTCGCTGAACACGTTGAAATCCAGGATCTCTGGAGCGATCACCCGGGCTGCGATGCCGCTGATGATCTCCACCTCGGATCGCAATCCTTCGACGCGTTCGAATCCACCGTCACTGAGCCTCACGAAATTGAACATCGACTCCTGAGTCGTGGCCTGGGTTTCTTCGTCGCGCACCCGGATGGGCAGCACGATGCTTTCCTCTCCGATGCCATGCACGTGGCTCAGATTGAGTGTGGAGTTGATCAGCACCTTGAAGGGAATCGCCGCCAGCGCCTTGTCGGCGAAAGTGGCATCCGGATTTGCCGCGAACAGATTGCCGCCCAGCAGGAAGGCCAGATCGATCCGGCCTGCCGCAGCCGCCTGCATGCAGGCCAGAGTGTCCATGCCCTTCCCGGTGGGCAGGGTGACGCCGAGTTCACGCTCGATATTGTTGAACACATGGTCCTTGAGTGCAGGGCTCACGCCCATGGAGCCGACGCCCTGCACATTGCTGTGGCCGCGCAGTGGCAATAGCCCCCGGCCCGGCGACCCGATCATGCCGCGCAGCAGGGCCAGGTTGCTGATCGCCTCGACATTCTCCACCCCGTGGGTGTGATGAGTGATGCCCATGCCCCAGCTGAACACCGTGTTGCGGGACTGACCATACACCTGGGCGATCTCTTCGATCTGCTGGCGGGATACTCCGGCCTGCGTGCAGATGTCGTCCCAGCTGAGCCGACCGATGTGCGAGGCATACTCCTCGAATCCGCTGCAATGCTGACTGATGAATGAGGGATCTGCGGCGCCAGCCTCCAGCACCGCTTTGGCGACGCCTTCGAGCAGGGCGAGATCTCCCCCGACGTGCGGCTGCACATAAAGAGAGGCGATCTGCGCACCACCCACGATCATCGAACGAAAGTTGCTGGGCGAGGCGAAGCGCAGCAGGCCCGGCTCCTTCGCAGGATTGATGACGATGACCTGACCACCGCGGCGGCGACACTCGATCAATACCTTCACGAAGCGTGGATGATTGGAGGCGGGATTCGCGCCGATCACGAAGATGGTGTCGGCATGCTCCAGATCCTTGTACTGAATGGTGGCAGTGCCGGTCCCGATGCTCGCCTGCAGTCCGACGCCGGACGCCTGATGACAATAGTAGGAGCAGTTGTTGATGTGATTGCTGCCGTACAGGCGGGCAAACAGCTGCAGAATGAAAGCTGCCTCGTTGGAGGAGCGCCCGGAACTGTAGAAGAAGCTGCGCTGGGGGTCGGTGCCACGCAGGCGTTCGGCGATGAGATCCAGCGCCTTGTCGTAACTGATGATGGCGTAGCGATCCGCGCCGGGGGCTTTGTAGAGAGGATGGCCGAGGCGCCCGAGGGCTTCCAGTTCCCGCCCGCTGAGCTGACGCAATTCGGCCAGCGTGTTGTCCTCGAAGATGGCGCGGGGAATGGCGGCGCGCAGATCACTGGACTGGGCCTGGATATTCTTGTTGCAGATCTCGATACCGGCATTGTGTTCGTTGTGCAGCCCGCCGCGCTGGCCGCCGGTGCCGAACGCGCAGGCCTTGCAGGTATTCTTCGATCTCACCGCAGCGGCCAGCTTGCGCGCGCCGACATCTCCGGCAATGGACATCACATATTGAATGGCCTTCAGCCCACCCCCGACCGGCACCCTGTGGGAGCGAGCCCTGCTCGCGATCGAACTGGTGCCTGACTCCACATCATCTGGATATTTACTCATCGATTTGCCCTGCACCGTTCCCCTACAACCCAATCACTTCCATGCGTTCGCTGGCGGCAACCGTCACGCGTACACCGTCAATCGTCGTGAATCCGCGCTCTTCCAACTGGTGCTTGTAGACCTGATAGGTGACAGGGCTGGCATTGCCGTCCCGGTGCAGGATGACCGTGATGAGGCTGCTGTCATCCTGCCAGCGCAGGTAATAAAGATAGCCTCCGGAGCCGATCATGAGAGCCAGAAAAAGGTAAGCGGCAAAGCGGTAATCGCTCAGCTCGGGTTTGGCCGATGCAGGGTTTGCAGCGTCGTCAGCGGACTTGCCTCCGCCCTTTGTGGCGGCGGCGAGGCGCAGCCTTTCGTCCTGCCGATGCTTTCTCAGAAACAGCACAGCCGCGAGGATGACGAAGACTGTCAGTAGGATTTTGCCGAACATGATTGACCTGTGATTTGAACCTGTCCGCATCATAACAGCCGAAGGGGGTGGCGCAAGAGCGCGATTGTCGATTCCGTCGCCGCAGTGCCATAATACCGGGCAGCCCGCAAAACGGGGCTGACCAAGGCATCCAGGTCATAGAAAAGTCAATAAAAACAATGGGGAAATAGCATGAAAGCTGTCGGAGTTCATAATTCACTACCAGTCACTGACGCCAGCGCGCTGGAAGATGTCGAGATTGCCAAACCCTCGGCGACAGGGCGCTTTCTGCTGGTGCGCGTGCACGCGGTTTCAGTGAACCCCGTTGATACCAAGATTCGCATGGCGGCAGGCAGTCGCCTGGAACAACCCCGCATCCTCGGTTGGGACTGCGCCGGTGTGGTGGAATCCGTTGGCCCGGATTGCACGTTGTTCAAGGCGGGCGATGAGGTCTATTACGCGGGTGATGTGACCCGTGCGGGCTGCAACAGCGAGTTTCATCTGATCGACGAACGC
>Ga0155965_1058_pt1 | contig 19420 bp, 27 predicted proteins | sample RifCSPlowO2_02_FD_107619 | JGI IMG/M metagenome (GOLD analysis project Ga0155965, IMG submission 107619) | Gammaproteobacteria bacterium RIFCSPLOWO2_02_FULL_57_10
CGATGCGATACACCTGATCCTCGTCGAACAGTGCGGCAAGGCTGTTGTTGATCTGCAGGAAGGACTCGCGATCGTGCCCCAGCGGTTTCTCGATCACGATACGCATGTTGTCGCGCACCAGCCCCACGGCCCAGAGCGATTGACAGATCGGGGCGAAGATCGCGGGAGGTGTCGCCAGATAGACCACGAGATCGCGGCTGGCATCGGTAAAGACCTCGGTACGCAACTTCGCCAGCTCCGCTTCACTGGTCGCATTGATCGTCATGTGTTGCAGCCGCGCCGCAAAACGCTTCCACACCGTCTCATCGAGCGCCTCGCTGCTGGTGTACTTGAGCAGCAGCGTGCGCACCTTGTCCGCGAACCCCTCATCGGAGGCACGGTTGCGCGACACGCTCACCACGCGCAGGCACGGTGGCAGGCAGTTGTCGAGGTCGAGGTGGTAGAGCGCCGGGTAGAGCTTGCGAAATGCCAGATCGCCATCACCGCCGATTATCAATATGTCGCAGACCATCAGAACCTCCCGTGTATATGAACTATGACAAGCAACTCCCTTGCCATGTCATTTCTTGAATGGCTCCCGAACCGCCTTCGAGTCTACTCCATCTGCATGACAATCATTGTTCGGCGCAGAACAGTCAACCGCTTTCAATCTCAGCTTGCTTCATTTTGATAAGCTAGCTTATTATATGCTTCATCATGAACAAGAACTTCGATAAGAAATTCGACAAGAGCCTCGGTTTTGCCATCCACGACGTGGCACGACTGCTGCGCTGGAGCTTCGATCGCCAGTCCCAGGAGATCGGGCTGACGCGCGCGCAGTGGTCAGTTCTCGCCCATCTGCATTGCGGCGATGGCATTCAGCAGAAAACCCTGGCGCAACTGATGGACATCAAACCCATCACCCTCGCCCGCCATCTGGACAGACTCGAAGTGGAGGCCTGGATCGAACGCCGGGATGATCCTGACGATCGCCGTGCCAAGCGGGTGTATCTGAACCCGAAGGCGACCTCGGTGATCGAGACGCTGAGCAGACTCGGGCAGAAGGTGCGCAAGCAGGCGATGACCGGCATCAGTGCGGAGGAAGAAGAACAGTTCATGCAGACACTTCTGCGCATCCGCAGCAACCTGTGCATGAACGATGCTGGCGAACACAACAACCAATGCAGCACTGAAGATGACGAGCAGTGAACACGACAAATAGCGAACCAAAGAACGGGAAACAAGGAACAGACAGCATGAAAGGCAAATCCATCCTGAGACATCTGGCGCTGCTGATTGCAGGACCCGCCGCGATCGCCGGTGTCGCCGCGTACGTGTACCTGCACGGCGGCCGCTATGTCAGCACCGACAACGCTTACGTGAAGCACGACATCATCGCCATCAGCAGCGAGATCTCCGGCCGCGTCGTGGAAGTCGTGCCCAGGGACAACCAACGCATCAGCAAGGGACAGTTGCTGTTCCGTATCGATGACGAGCCCTACCGGATCGCGTTGACCAAGGCCGAAGCGAATCTCGCCAGCGTCAGCGGCGCCATCGAAAGCGAGAAGGCCGATTACAGGAATGTGCAACTCGACATCCAGAAGGCAGAAACCGATCTGGAATTCCGCCGCAAGGAGATGGAGCGCATTCGTCAGTTGCTGGAGAGCCGTTCCATTCCGGTGGCGCAATTCGATCAGGCCGAGTACGCGTGGAAAAGCATGCAGAATGAACTCGATGCCCGCAAACAGGAACTGCAGGCCGCACGCGCAGCACTCATCGATCCGAGCCTGCCAACCGAGCAGCACCCACGTTATCTGCAGGCATATGCGGAGCTGGAAAAAATTCGTCTCGATATCAGCCATCTGGAAATTCTGGCGCCCACCGATGGCATCGCCGCGAACGTTTCCGTGCACGAGGGTGAATACGTTGTGGCTGGCGCACAGTTGTTCAGCCTGGTGGATGACAGCAGTCTGTGGCTGGAAGCCAACTTCAAGGAAACCGATCTGACGTGGGTACGTCCCGGCCAGCACGTGACTGTGACCATTGACGCCTATCCCGGCGAAGAATGGCTCGCGAGTGTCGACGGCATCACGCCCGCGACAGGCGCGGAATTTTCCCTGCTGCCCGCACAGAACAGCTCCGGTAACTGGATCAAGGTCGTGCAACGCATCAAGGTCAACATCACACTGGATGATTACAACGGCGAGCTGCCGCTTTCTGCGGGCATGAGCGCCGTCGTCAACATCGACACCGAACGCCAGCGCACCCTGCCCTGGATTGCCGCGAACTGAGTCCGGACACGACTGTCAACCCGAGATAAACGTCATGTCTACCGCCACAACAGCCGTGCAGACAACATCTGCACAAACGGCCGCGAAGGAAGTTCCCTTTCGCGGGCTGATCACGCTATCGATCATGCTCGCCACCATCATGCAGGTGCTCGACACCACGATCGCCAACGTCGCGCTGCCACACATGCAGGGCAGCCTGTCCGCGACGCAGGATCAGGTCACCTGGGTTCTCACCTCCTACATCGTGGCATCGGCCATCATGACCTTGCCCACCGCGTGGCTGGCAGGTCGCTACGGTCGCAGAAATGTCTTCCTGTTCGCCGTTGGCGGCTTCACCCTCACATCCGTTCTCTGTGGCATGGCAATGTCCATCGAACAGATGGTGTTGTTCCGCGTGTTGCAGGGTTGCTGTGGCGCTGCTCTGGTCCCACTCGCGCAGGCCACCATGCTCGACATCAACCCACGCGAAGGCCACGGCAAGGCCATGGCACTCTGGGGCATGGGCGTGATGATCGGCCCGATTCTCGGCCCTACTCTGGGCGGCTGGCTGACCGAGTATTACAACTGGCGCTGGGTGTTCTACATCAATCTGCCGCTGGGCATCATTGCGTTCTTCGGCATGCTGTTGTTCATGCCGGACTCCGACCGCTCGGATCGCCCCTTCGACAAATTCGGCTTCCTGATGCTCAGCGTGATCATCGGCGGCGCACAACTGCTGATGGATCGCGGCGAACATGCAGGCTGGTTCGGTTCGCGGGAAATTCTGTTGTATGCGGCGCTTGTCGGCTCGGCACTGTGGATGTACATCATCCACTCACTGTGAACCGAACATCCCTTTCTGTCTCCAGCGATATTCCGCGACAGGAATCTGGTCACCAGTCTCATCTTCATTTTCTTCATCGGCATCATTCTGCTGGCGACCATGGCGTTGCTGCCACCCTACATGCAGAACCTGATGGGATACCCCGTGATGGATGTCGGCATCATCATGGCGCCACGTGGCATTGGTACGATGCTGGCGATGATGATGGTCGGTCGCTTGAGCAACAGCGTGGATGTGCGTGTGCTGATTCTCACGGGACTCGCCTGCACTGCCGCGTCACTTTATGCAATGACCGGCTTCAGCACTTTCGTTCCCGCACAGACACTGGTGTGGACGGGAATGTTGCAGGGTTTCGGGCTGGGGTTCATCTTCGTGCCACTGAGCACCGTCGCGTATGCCACGCTCGCTCCACAATATCGCGCGGAAGGCGCGAGTGTGTTCAGCCTGTCACGCAACATGGGCAGCAGCGTGGGCATCTCTGTCGTGATGGCCGTGCTGAGCAGGAACATGCAGACCAATCATGCGTATCTGACCGAAAATGTGACTGCGGAAAGTGTGGGCAGCAACTGGCTGCAGGTGCCACAGGCCATGTATGGCAGCGCAGAAGGCATGCTGGGGATGATAGATGCGGAGATCACCAGACAGGCCGCAACGATCGCCTATCTGAACGATTTCAAACTGATGATGTATGTGGTGATAGCAGCGGCACCACTGGTACTGCTGCTGAGAAAGGCTGCGCCCAAGGCGGCGGTGTAAGCTACTTCGGCAGATAAGTGGCGTGGCAATTTTCGCAGGGCGGATACAACTCATCATTGCCTGCAGCGAACAGCGCCTCTTCATCACGATTCTGAATGGCGCGAACCGCGCTGCGCGCGGCGGTCATCATCGCCTGTGTATGTTCCTGCCAGTCGGCATTCTGCGCCTGTTCACGATAGGCGCCGTCCGGTCCCCCCTGAGAGATCAGCGTCCCGGCCGCTATCACGGTGAGTGCCGCCTGCTCCAGTTCCAACCATTGTGTGTCCGTCTGTATGTCGCTGGCCGCCCATAACTTGTTGGTCATGGGAGCAATCACCGCCAGCATGATCTCACGCATGTTCAGCCCCGGATCGGTCTGCGTCCACGCAGGTGCAGCGACCATTGCGAAAGCAAGAACCGCCGTCGAAAAACCTGCCACACGCCATCTGCGTACAACTCTGCTCATGATTCGCCTCTGACTTTCACTACGCCATGAAAATTCAACTCTGGGTCCTGCCGGAGGACACCATCTCCTCCACATAACGCACAAAGCTCGGGTCTTCGCCGCGCAGCAACTTCGGCAGTGCATCGCGGAAATTCGGTTTCTGGCACCACTCCAGCATGTAGTCTTCCCACGAGTTCCAGCGTCGCGCCTGCTTGGGTGCCATGTCGTCTTCATAGAGCAGCAGATAGGCGCGCTCGAACAAGGAGGTCAGCATGGCGAAGATGATGAGCTGCCTCTCCAACTGCTCGCCATTGAGATTGGTCATCTCGACAGAGAACAGACGCAGATCAGGATTCTCCAGCGCCACCTTGAGGAAGTCCTGGTAGTTATCTGACAAGAGCTGATAGACCTCCTCTTCCTCGTTCTCGCGCTCTTTGTGCTGCTCGAACAGGAACACCATGATTGCCAGTGGCAGGCCGATCACGGTGACGACATAACTCAGCAATTCCCAGGTTTCGATGGACACGACTTTCTCTCTCATCAGCTTCTTGAGCTGTCTCTACTTTTCATACAATGCCAATTCTTCTCTGATGACCTTGCGCAATGACTCCACATCGAGTGGCTCACGCATCAAGCTCTGGCGCAAGGTCTGATTTATAAGGGTCTGATAGCCCATCCCCTCTTTCTCTGCCTGGGCACGAAAACTGTTAATGACATCATCATCCAGCATGATGGTAATGCGCGTCTTGCCAGTGGCATCTGCCTGCAATCTGGCAAGATGAGAAACGTCACGTGCCTTCTTCGCCTTGGAAAAATCATACTCGTCGCGCATAGAATTCACCTTCTTTCATGCGGCTATGTTTGCGGAGATTTGCGGCAGCCTTGCCACTGTCAAATTCAATATCCATATGCGCCAATTAATACATATTAAATATGTATTGGCAAGCTCCCTCCAGCGACACACAAGCACAATCAAAATCAGTTAAGCGATCGCTTGACAATTATTTTCACGCACCCCTATATTTTAGTCATTACTTAACAATTACCAAAAGGAGGCACCATCATGCAGGAACCCTCAGTCATTCACGGCACGTTTGTCATTCGCCGCAGCTACTCATGCGCACCGGCGAAGGTATTCACGGCATTTGCAGACAAGGGCAAGAAACGCCGCTGGTTTGTCGAAGGCCCCGGTTTTGCGATTGACAGCTTCGAGATGGATTTCCGCATCGGCGGTACTGAATCCTGTCATTTCCGTTACATCGGTGACGGTCCCATCGACTCCGGTACTCCCATGGGAAATGACACCTGGTACCTGGACATCGTGCCGGATCAGCGCATCGTCACTGCGTACAACATGACGATGAATGGCAAGAGCTTCTCCTCGTCGCTGGCCACCATCGATATTCTCAAGACCGACAAGGGTTGCGATGTCCTTTTCACCGAACAGGGCGCCTATTTCGATGGCGCCGATGGCGTGAAGATGCGCGAAGAAGGCTGGAAGGAATTGCTCGGGCAACTGGAAAAGGAGCTCGCGCGGTGACCCTCTTCAGCGACAGTGCAGAACTTGGCAGAGTGTTTCACGCGCTCGATGATCCGAGTCGTCGCGCTATTCTGGAGAAATTGAGCGAAGGACCGATCTCGATCTCGTCCCTCGCGGAACCTCTGCACATCACACTGGCCGCCGTTGTCCAACACGTCAATGTGCTGGAGGAAAGTGGTCTCGTGCAAACGGAGAAAGTGGGCCGGGTGCGCACCTGCAGGATGGAACCTGCAGGTCTGGCCGTGGTTGAGAAGTGGATCAGCGAACGCCGTTCGATGTGGGAGCGCCGCTTCGACAGACTGGGCGAGTTGCTGGCAGAAGACGAGGAGTGAGCGGCGGGCACCGCTCACTCCTGCAGCCAGCTGTCAGGGCAATGCCGCCGACAATCAGATCATTGCGCCAACGCGGAAAATACACATAGCCGTTCTGTTCGAACTGCGGATGCAACACGACGTCCATTTCTGCATCTGCCTTGGCATGCAGATTGCGATGGCCGTCAATCGCAGAATTCATGGAACCACCAGGTCCTACAACAACGTGCGACCATGGGTCTGTCGCACGGGCAATCCCGTCGGATCGAAACCCTCCAGACAGAACACATTGATGCCATAGGAATCCGGCGCCGTGCGCTTGCGATGAAACGGATAGATGCCGCAGACCTTGCAGAAGAAGTGTCGCGCGGTCTGCGTATTGAAACGATACTCTGTCAGAAACTCCTCACCGCTGAGCAGTTTGAAGGCGCTTTCGTGCACCTTCACCATTAACGCATTCTTGCGCGCGCAGATGGAGCAGTCGCACATCGTGAGTTCGGGAAAGTCTGTCTCGATCTGGAATTTAATGGCACCGCAGTGACAGCTGCCTTTCCATGTTTCAAGTTTTCTCATCTATTTTCCTATGGTGACTTCGTAGTACAACTCGGCCAGCACCTTTCCACCTATCGTGATGTTACGGCTTCTTTCCCGATTTTCGACAAATCCTTCGGCGCGATAGAATTTCCGAGCACGCAGATTGTCTTCCAACACCCAGAGCATGACGGAAGTGAAACCCTGTCGCTGCAACTGTGCTCGTGCCGCCAGCCATAATGATCGACCCATGCCACACAACCAGAATTTTGGATGAACATAAATCGCCATCAATTCGCCCAATGTGGAGGCCTCACCTGCCTCACGACTGGCTCCGAAGGAAATCAATCCTGCAATGCAATCGGAACATTCAGCTACCCAAAGATTGGGAGTTCCTCGCTCAATCATGCGTAACCAGCCTTGCTCGCGAGTATCGACTGAAAGCGATGCGAGATAGTCGTCAGGAACTATTCCGGCATATGCGGTGCGCCACGTTTCGATATGCATTTGAGCAATTTCACGTGCATCACTTACAAGTGCGGGTCTGACAAAAGACTTTTTCTCATTCATCTTTACTCTATCCTTGAGAGCAGGCGACTTACGATCTACACCACTCGCCCCATCACCACCACGTCGATGAACTCGGAGCCGAGCTTGACGAGACCAGGACGCACACCATCGACATGAAATCCCAGTCGCTCATACAGGGCAATCGCGCGTGGATTATTGGCGAAGACTTCCAGCTCAAGACGAGTGACACCGACGCTCTTTGCTCTCTCGAACAATGAACTGAACAAAGCAGTACCGATCCCCTGCCCGCGCTGATCCTTGCGTACCGAAAGTCCCACATATCCCACATGCCTGCATTGCGGATGACGCATCCCCTGCATGTCCATTGCACCGACGATCTCGCCGTTGCGTTCAGCGATCAGGAACAATGAATTCGGTGAATCCGTAAGCCGGCGGATTGCGGCGAGTTCAGATTCAATCGTGAGACGATGCTCCAAGGTGTAGATGGTGGGCAACGCCTCGCTCTCCAACCGCAACACGAAATGATTCAGCGCGGGCGCGTCGGCGGGAGTGGCGTCCCTGAGGTGCAGTTGACTGTGCATGCGAGCCTTTCGTGTTATTTATTGTTGTCACTCTTTCTGCTTCATCGCATCCCTGAGCCCCGCGAACGGGTTATGCGTGGCGGCCTTCGTCTCGGTCGCAGTAGTGTTGCCATAGCGAATGAAATTCGCGAACTTGCTGTGCTCCTCGTCGTGACAATAGAGACACAACAGCTCCCAGTTGCTGCCATCGTTGGGATTGTCATCGTGATTGTGATTGACGTGATGAACCGTCAACTCGGAGAGATTGGCACGTGTGAACTCACGCGCGCAGCGGCCACAGATCCATGGATAGAGTTTCAGTGCACGCTCGCGATAGCCCTTCTCGCGCTTGGCGATGTACTCGCGTTGCTCGGCGAGGGCGCGATCGGTCTTGCTGGAGTTGGAAGTATTCATTGCCACAGGGTACTACCACTCGCCCATCGGGGCCATATCAGGAATCAAGCCAGCAGAAATCTGCCTGTTTGGAGTTTTTTCAATTGATATCAACGAGTTGATTCCGGCCAATTGAAAGAATCTGTTCAGCCGTTTGAAAATTTCAGGGGATGAATCGCATGCGAAGGGAATGATTTGGTGCCCGGGACCGGAATCGAACCGGTACGACCGTAAGGTCGAGGGATTTTAAGTCCCTTGCGTCTACCAATTTCGCCACCCGGGCTTGAGGGGTGTCTTTCAAGGCGTGCCAGTGATGGCGCGAAAAATCAGTATGGTCGTACAGAGACCGGTGTTGCTATAGGGGAGTTACTAATGGAGGCTGGGGTCGGAATCGAACCGGCGTACGCGGAGTTGCAGTCCGCTGCATGACCACTCTGCCACCCAGCCAAAAGTCCTACACACTTACCTAACAGCTAGACTGGCCGACGTAGGGATACGCTGTCGTATGGCCTGAAGATAGATAGTTCTGACATGAAATTGGAGCGGGAAACGAGACTCGAACTCGCGACCCCGACCTTGGCAAGGTCGTGCTCTACCAACTGAGCTATTCCCGCTTGATTTCTGTCAATCTGATTGAGTCGTGCGACTAGTTCAACCAGACTCCTTGTCGCTGTGGGTTGTCACCCCGGATTGCCGTCTTACCCAGTACTGGTAAGCTCCGTAGCTCGAAAGAGGCGCCTATTCTAATGCCATAAGAAACTATGTCAAGCGATTAAACGGCGAATTTCCTGACTTGTTTCATTGCCTTATGATCGCCCTGCATGCGCACTCCGCGATACCTGAAACAGGCAAAAAGTCAACGGGGTGCACTGCAATTTACTCCCCTACTTCATCTTCAATGTGGGCAATGCCGCACGCAGATAAGTGATCATCGACCACATGCTGAACACGGCCGAGAGATAGATCAGCGCGTAACCCAGTTGCACAAGAATCTGCGGACTTTGTACATCTACCCCGATCAAGAGAGTGATGGCGATCATCTGCACCGTGGTCTTGACCTTGCCGATGTAACCCACGGCGACGAGGTTGCGTTGATTGCAATTCGCCATCCATTCACGCAGGGCGGAGACGAATACTTCGCGGGCGATGATCACGGCGGTGGGCACCACAAACCAGGGACTGGTGTAGTTGGCCGTGAGCAGGACCAGGGCCATGACGACCAGCAGCTTGTCGGCTACGGGGTCGAGGAACGCGCCAAAGGGCGAAGTCTGATTGAGTTTGCGGGCCAGATAACCGTCGAGCCAGTCGGTGATGCTGGCAATGGCAAACACCACTGCTGCATAGAGATTGCTATGGGAAATCGGGGAATAGTAGAGCGCGACTACCACGGGAATCATCAGCACACGAGAGCAGGTAACCAGGTTGGCGATGTTCATTGATCAGTGTGTCTCCTGGTGCTTACGGACTTCGGTCAGGCGTTTTAAGAGCATCGCGGGCGAGGCCCGCTCCCACATACCGTGAGCGGGGTGATTCTACTCGTTATGCAGATAGGCATAAATGTCTTCTGCCAGCTTTTTACTGATGCCTGTCACTTTCGCCAACTGTTCTTCGCTGGCATGTTGGACTTCCTGTTGACCGCCAAAGTGCTTCAACAGTTCCCGACGCCGCTTCGGTCCGAGACCCGGAATCTGCTCCAGCAGTGACTTGTTACGGGTTTTCGCACGCCGCTGACGATGGCCCGTGATCGCAAAGCGATGGGCTTCGTCACGGATCTGCTGCAGCAGATGTAATGCGATGGATTCCGTGGGCAGCACGATCTCCTTCACATTGTCACCCGTGGACAGAAACAGCGTCTCCTGCCCTGCCCTGCGGCTTATACCCTTGGCAATCCCTATCAGCATCACATCGGCCAGCTGGCATTCATCGATCACTTTTCGGGCCTGGGCGAGCTGCCCCTTGCCGCCGTCGATCAGAAGGATGTCGGGCACCTTGGCGCCTTCAACCGTCTCTGCAGCCTCCCTGGCAACTCGCGTATAGCGTCGACTCAGCGCCTGATCCATTGCAGCATAGTCATCGCCGCCGGTAATGCCTTCGATATTGAAACGACGATAGTCCGACTTCAACGGCCCATTGACGTCGAATACCACGCAGGATGCCACAGGACTCTCACCAGAAGTATGACTAATGTCAAAACACTCGATGCGCTGTGGCATCGCTTCCAGCGCCAGTGCCTGCTGCAGTTGCTCGAAGCGTTGCTGCACATTCTGCTTGTTGCTGACAAAACTCTGCAGGCTCTGCTGTGCGTTCGTCACCGCCATTGCGAGCCACCTTGCACGGTGTCCGCGTACCGCACCACTGATCTTCACACTCTTCTGTGCGTGATAACTCAATCCATCGGCCAGTGCCTTCGCGTCTTCTATGGCCGGATGAATGATGAGCTCGCGCGGAATGTTTGCAGCGTTGTCTTCCTGCAGATAGTAACTGGCGATGAACGCGGAGAGCAGTGCGCTCTCGGAACCGGCCAGTTTGTCGCGCGGAAAGAAACTCTTGCTGCCGATGAGGCGACCGCCGCGAATCACGATCAGATGCACACAGGCATACGCCGCAGTGAGTGACGCAGCCAGAACATCGGCATCGCCTCCCTGATCCGAGACGTATTGCTGTTCGTGGATACGGCGCAGGTCGATGATCTGATCGCGGATGACAGCGGCACGCTCAAACTCCATCGCCTCTGCCTTGCTCTCCATCTTCTGCGTCAACTCCTTGATCAGCGTGTCGCTCTTGCCATTGAGAAAGAGCGTCGAGTAATGCACGTCCTGCGCATAATCCTCCGGTGAAATCAGCCCTACACAAGGGCCGGTGCAGCGTTCGATCTGATACTGCAGACACGGCCGAGAGCGATTGCGGAAGTAGCTGTCCTCGCACTGGCGCACGCGAAACACCTTCTGCAGGATCGCCATACTCTCGCGTACAGCACTCGCACTCGGATACGGGCCGAAGAACGTCGCATCGCGTTTCTTGCTGCCACGATGGAACGCCAGACGCGGATACTCGTCCTTGCTGGTGAGCATGATGTAGGGATAGCTCTTGTCGTCGCGCAGCTCGATGTTGTATGGCGGACGGTGCTGCTTGATGAGATTCTGTTCCAGCAGAAGTGCTTCGGTCTCGTTGCTGGTAATCGTGACTTCGATCGTCGCAATGCGGGAGACCAGCGCCATCGTCTTGGTGTCGAGTCCGGAGGCACGAAAATAATTGCCGACGCGCTTCTTGAGATTCTTCGCCTTGCCGACATAGAGAATCGCACCCATCTCGTCGAACATCCGGTACACACCAGGGCGTGTACTCAGGCTCGCGATCAGGGCTTTGGGGTCAATGCGCGGAGGGTTATTCGTAGGTGATTCTGGTGGTATCAGCATCGCTGAATCCATGTTTGACAGCGAGTATCGTCAGCTCCACATCGCTGCTCAATCCCAGTTTCTCGAAAATTCTGTAGCGATAACTGTAGATCGTCTTCGGGCTGAGATGCAGATCGTCGGAAATCTTGTTGACCTTGTGACAGTCGATCAGCATCAGGGCAACCTGCAGTTCCCGCTCGGACAGGGAATCGAAGGGTGTCTGTTGCGGAAGGTCATCGAAGGGATTGAGTGCAAGACGTGTCGCTATGCGCTTGGTGATGTAACGCTCGCCTGCGTGCACAAGGCGGATGGCGTGCAACATTTCACGGACCGAAACGCACTTGGTGATGAAAGCGACCGCGCCTGCTCGCAACATGCGTGTCGGAATGAGCCCCACTTCGAGCGCCGACATGGCTATCACACGCATGCCGGGATACGCCTTGACGATTCGCTGGGTGGCATCGACACCCCCGATGCCGGACATTTTCACGTCCATCAGGATCACGTCCGGCGTCACGGTTGCCAGCTTCGCGATGGCATCCTCACCGGAATCCGCCTGCGACACGACTTCCATATCGGGTTCATCACTGATGATGCGGGCAAGACCGCTGCGAACCAGTTCGTGATCGTCCACGACCATGACGCGAATCTGCGCTTGTTTGACAGGAAGTTGCATCTTCTTTCATCTCATCGGGCGGTGGGAGATTTCCGCCGGTAGTTTAGTGAGCTTTTACCACAGCCACTGCAGCATGTACATCCGCAAACCCCCTGCAATCGTGACATTGTGACGAGACGATCAGTCCATGCTGCGAGGAGGTATCCACTGCACCTCCGGTTCCAGCCTGATTCCGAACTTCTGTTCGACAGACCCCATCACCTGCTCTGCCAGCGAGGTGATGTCGGCGGCGCTGGCACCGCCATGATTGACCAGTACGAGCGGCTGCAACTCGTACACGCCAGCGTGGCCCAACCTGCGCCCTTTCCATCCAGCCTTTTCAATCAGCCAGGCGGCTGGAACCTTGACGCTGTCCCGCACAACCGATGTGTGCGGCGCGTCACCCGCCGGGAACGCCGGCAGCTCGGGCCAGTCGCGGGCGACCTTCTCGAAGAGTCCTCGGGAGATGACAGGATTCTTGAAGAAACTGCCTGCATTACCCAGTGCGGCCGGATCCGGGAGCTTGCTGCGACGGATGGCACACACAGCGTCGAATACCTGTTGCGGTTGAGGATCAACAATATGCGAAACGGCTTGTGCCAACGCGGCATAACTGACGTTGACGAGCGGCGCGCGCTGCAGACGGAACGTGACCGAGAGAATGATTTTTCTGCCGCGCAGGCCGCGCTTGAAGATGCTGTCACGATAACCGAACTCGCACTGCTCGCGGCTCAGCTCAGCGATCTCGCCAGTCGTCACATCGAGCACCTCCACTGCCGTGATCAAATCCTTGACCTCGACCCCGTACGCGCCAATGTTCTGAATGGGCGCAGCACCGACACAGCCGGGAATCAGTGCCAGATTTTCCAGTCCGTGCATTCCTGTGTGCAGACAATGCTGCACGAAACCGTGCCAGTTCTCGCCACCCGCCGCGCGCACCAGCACGGTGCCTGCCGACTCGTTGATGACGTCAATCCCGCGACTCGTCATGTGCAGCACGACGCCCGGATAGTCTTCCCGGAACAACACGTTGCTGCCACCGCCGAGCACCAGCAGCGGCAGGTCTGCAGCGCAGGCGAACTGCAACGCATCGCGGCATTGCTGCACACTCGCGGCCTCACAGAAATAGCGCGCACGTACACTCAGCCCGAATGTGTTGTGTGCCTGCAGATCGAAATTTTCCTGCATGGATTATCCGTTCAGGTCGTGAATCATGATGTGCGCCAGCAGCGCTTCGCTCGCTTCTTCCACCAGATTGAGAACCAGCTCGAAGGCATCGCCCTTGCCGTAATACGGATCGGGAACCGCGCTGTAATTGCTGTCGGCGAATTCCATGAACAGACTCAGCTTGTGGCGATGCGGTTTGGGACAAAGCAGCATCAGGTCGCGCAGATTGTTGTCGTCCATGGCAAGAATGTAATCGAACTTCTCGAAGTCCTCTGGCTGTACCTGGCGTGCGCGCAACCCACCGATACTGTAGCCACGCTTCTTGGCCGCCGCGCGCGAGCGCTTGTCCGGTTTCTCGCCAATGTGGAAATCACCGGTCCCGGCCGAGTCCACCCTGATGACATCTGTGAGGCCGGCACGCTCGATATGATGCTGGAATACCCCATGTGCCGTCGGAGAACGACAGATATTCCCCAGGCACACCATCAGCACGCGTACTTTCTTCTTTTTGCCACTCACACCACATTCCCTCTATGGCTTCTTGTTCGCCAGCAGATAACGGCGAACTGCCTCCAGATCTTCCGGTGTATCGACTCCGCCGGGCATTTTCTCGCTGGCACGGCCCATGTGAATGCGCACGCCGTGACTCATGGCGCGCAATTGTTCAAGGCGTTCGGCAACCTCCAGCGCCACCTGCGGCCATGTCACATACTGGTTGAGTGTGGCGACGCGATAGGCATAGATACCGATGTGCCGCTTGCCGAATACTCCGGCCGCCGTGGCCGCACCGGTGGTGACTTCCGCAGTACGCCACGGGATTGGAGCTCGACTGAAATACAGCGCGTAGCCCTGCAGATCGGTCACCACTTTCACTGCATTGGGATTGCGAAATTCATCCTCGTGTTCGATGTCTTCGAACAGTGATGCAATGCCCGCGTCCGTATTCTTCTGCAGATTGATGGCGACCTGGTTGATCGCCTGCGGTGGGATCAACGGTTCATCCCCCTGCACATTGACGACGATCTCGTCGCTGGCAAGTCCCAATTGTGCAGCCACTTCCTGAATGCGGTCCGTACCCGATTGATGCGTGGAGAGTGTCATGCAGACATTGTCGGTAAACTTTCCGGCGGCATCGCGAATGCGCTCATCATCGGTGGCGATATAGACAGCCCGCGCATTACTCTGCATGGCACGCTCGTAGACATGCTGCAACATCGGCTTGCCTGCGATATCGAGCAACGGCTTGCCAGGCAGGCGTGTGGACGCATAACGGGCAGGAATGACAACGACGAATGACATCAGCGCTTCTCCCTCTCCTCGGCTGTCAACGCCCTTGCTTCCGATTCGAGCATCACCGGTATGCCATCACGCACCGGGAACGCCAATGCATCGCCGAAGCAGATCAGCTCGGCAGCGGTGCGATCGTGTTTCAACGGCCCCTTGCAGACGGGACAGGCGAGAATGGTCAACAGTTTTTGATCCATGATGGGTTCCTTTCAGATTTCTCTTCGGTTTGCTTTGGCTGTGGCGATTCTTTCACGAATGTCGGTCAGCAGACGCTGGCGGAATTCTTCGGTCAACTCGGCGTCGATGGCAAGGTACCAGCAATCCGCCTCGGCGAAGCTCTTGCACTTCACAGCATCCTTGTACGTCATCACCACGGTGTGGCCCGCTGCAAAGCGCAAATCCTGCGCGGTGAAACGGTAGTGATCGGGAAACGGGTGACACAGTGGCGCATAACCCAGAGACTGCACCGTCCTGAAAAAACGCTGGGGATTGCCGATTCCGGCAATGGCATGCACGAGCCCAGTTGAGGTCAGGGGCAAGTCCGGCAGCGCCACCTGTTCACCACTGCGCAGATTCACCCACCCGGTTGGACGCAGCTGCATGGACGTCCTCTCTATCCCTGCAAGCGTTATATCAGCGTCCTTCTCGATACCGTTGACGACAACATGATCCACTTCCTGCAGTCGCGATGGCGGTTCGCGCAGCGGCCCCGCAGGCAGACAAAGTCCGTTGCCCAACAGTCTCTCGCCATCGATCAGCACAATCTCGAGCGCACGCGCCATGGCGTAATGTTGCAGACCATCGTCGCTGATGATGACATCGCAGGAATTTTCCTGACGCAGTTTTTCCACCGCGCGCACACGCTTGGCATCCACCAGCACGGGGCAACTGACGCTACGACCGATCATGACAGCTTCATCGCCCGCCTCCTCCACCGACGAGGTCTCCGTGACCTTGAATGGATAGCACGGCGCGTTGCCCCCGTAGCCTCGTGTGATGATGGCCGGGCGGATGCCGTTTGCCTGCAACAGTTTGACGAGTGCGATGACGAACGGACTCTTGCCAGTTCCCCCGACAGTGATGTTGCCAACGACGATGACCGGTGGTGCTGCCGCCGCATTGCCGCGCGACTTCTCCAGACGGGAACGTCGCTGACGCGCCAGCAGCGTGAAGAGCACAGAGAGTGGCCAGAGGAGCCAGAGCCAGGCACTTTTTCTATACCAGGCATCGACGATGGACATCAGGAATCCTGCATCGGTTCGGAGAACTGAATTCTATGCAGACCGGCGTAGTGCCCCCTGAGCGCGAGCAATTCCTGATGCGTGCCGGACTCGACGATACGCCCCTTGTCCATCACCAGAATCAGATTCGCGTTCTCGATCGTCGAGAGCCGATGTGCAATCACGAACGTTGTGCGTCCCTGCATCAGTGTGCTGAGCGCCTGCTGAATGTGTTGTTCGGATTCGGAGTCCAGTGCCGATGTTGCTTCGTCCAGCACAAGAATCGGCGCATCCTTGAGGAAGGCGCGAGCAATCGCAACACGCTGGCGCTGCCCGCCCGAGAGCATCAGGCCCGCATCGCCGACGATGGAATGAATACCGTTGTCCAGTTTCTCGATGAATTCCATCGCGTGAGCATTCTTCGCCACGGCGATGATGTCGTCATCACTGACTGTGCCCTCGCTGCCGTAGGCAATATTCTCCGCGACAGTGCCCTCGAACAGCACCACATCCTGACTGACCACCGCAATCTGTTCACGCAGGTTGCGCAATGTGTAGTCCTGCACTGGTACGCCATCAATCTTCAACACGCCGGAGTCCACATCATAGAAACGCGGCAACAGGCTGACCAATGTTGATTTGCCGCTGCCGGACTTGCCCACCAGCGCCACGCTCTGACCCGGCTTCACGTGCAGATTGATATGGGAAAGTACCGCCTCACCCTCTTTGTAGCTGAAGCTGACGTCCTCGAACTGCACCTCGCCCTGCACGCGTTTGACCTCATGCGTGCCCGTATCCTTTTCCTTGGTTTCATCGAGCAGAGAGAAGATGCTGTCGGCAGCAGAGATGCCGCGCTGGATCACGGAATTGATCTGCGAGAGCTGGCGAATCGGCTTGGCGAGCAGTCCAGCAATCGTCAGGAAAGTCACGAAGTCGCCCGCTGTCGCGCTGGCAAAGATTTCCGGCGACATTGCGAACCAGATCAGCACGGCCATCGCGAGACTGACCAGCAGTTGAATCGTGGGGATGGCAACTGCCTGCGTACCGACCATCTTCATGTTCTGCCGACGATTGCGTTCGCTGGCGCGACCGAAGCGGGCCAGCACGTAGTCGCGGGCATTGAATGTGCGCACTACCCGCTGCCCCTTGATGGACTCGTTGGTGATCTGCGTAACATCGCCCATCGAGTTCTGCATCTGTGCGCTGTAGCGACGGAATTTGGATGAAGCGAGTGAGACGACCAGCGCAACACAAGGAGCCATGAGCAGGAACACCAGACTGAGGCGCCAGTTGCTCCAGAACAGTGCCGCCAGCAGTCCCACCACTGTCAGTCCTTCGCGAAAGATCACCGTTACCGCATTCGTCGCCGCACCGCTGATCTGCGCCACGTCATAGGTCACCTTGGAGACGAGCCGACCTGCCGTGCTGTTGTCGTAGTAGCGCACAGGCAGATCGAGCAACTGGGTCATGATGTCGCAACGCAGTTTGTGCACGATGTGATTGGCGATGTACTCGAGGGAGTAACCCCCCATGAAACCGCCAATGCCGCGCACGACGACGATCACCACACACAGGATCGCGCTGATGTTGCGCGCGTCGGGATTCTTGGCAGTGACCTGATCGACGGTCCAGCCCAGCCACTCTGCTGTGGCCACCCCGGTCATCGAGAAGATCGCGTAACCGATGAGACTGATGATGAATACAAAACGATGCGGACGCACGTAGGCAAGCAACCGTTTATAGATGTCCCAACCCTTCTTGTCGACGCGCTTTGCTTTTGCCATATCAATTGTCATCTGTCGGTTGGCGTGTCGCGATGCTGAGTCGGCTGAAGCCTGACTGACCTATCGCATCCATGGCGGTCACCACTGCCTGATGAGTCGCCGCCGCATCGGCGATCAGAATCAGCGCAACGTCGCGGTTACCCTGCGTGACTTCTTCCAGCGCGTTCATCAGAGTGTCCCGTTCGGCATTCACCAGAGGTCTGCCGTCGATGGCGTAGCTGCCGTTCTGACTGACGGAAATTTCGATTTGCCCGGCAGATTCCTGCACGGCCTCACCGTCAGCTTCCGGCAGATTCACGGCGAGCCGCGTCTCACGCGTGAACGTCGTGGACACCATGAAGAAAATGAGCAGCAGAAAAACCACATCGATGAGCGGCGTCAGATTGATCGACAACTCTTCCGTTATGCGGCGCTGGAATTTCACTGATTTCCGATCTCTTTGATTTCGACACGGCGGTCGCTGTGCAGCGCGTCGACCAGCTTGATGGACTCCTGCTCAAGACTGAGGACGAGTGAGTCGACACGGCGCATGAACATGCGGTGAAACATGAAGGTGGGAATGGCCACGGTGAGACCCGCCGCTGTGGTGATCAGCGCCTGGGAGATACCACCGGCCAGCGCATTCGCATTGCCTGTGCCCTGCACCATGATCTGTGTGAACACATCGATCATGCCGATCACTGTGCCGAGCAGTCCCAGCAATGGAGTGATGGCGGCAATGGTGCCGAGTGCACTCAGATAGCGTTCCATGTCATGGATGACCTGGCTTGCAGCCTGCTCGATGCTGACGGTCATCGCGGCACGACCGTATTTGGAATTCACCAGACCGGCCGCGAGAATCTGCCCCAGTGGCGAGGCCAGACGCAGCTCGCGCAGCCGTGCCGCGTCGAGCTCATTGTTCTTGATCCAGGTCCAGACCTGACCGAGGGTATAACGAGGGGATATTCGTGCCGCGCTGAGCGTCCAGAATCGCTCGATGATGATGGCGATCGCGACGATGGAACACAGAATGATCGGCAGCATCAACCAGCCGCCAGCCTTGACTATTTCAACCACAGTTTACCTCCCGGAACGACGGCGGCTACTTTACCATACTCATGCACGGCCCCGTGAGCGTGACATTTCGGCCCCATTGTGGGAGCGGGCCTTGCCCGCGATTGACTTCGGCTCCCCCATCGCTTGCAAGGCAAGCTCCTACAGATTGCAGGCGCCCCATCGGCAACTCACTCCTCCCCTTGTATGTCCACCCCATGCAGCCGCGCCGATTCCGGCGTCGCCCGCGCAAACCAGTAGCGCCTGTGCGTCTGACGAAACTCCTGAGGGGGAACGAGAGCCGATTCTCCCCCAAGTCGCAGCGTTAACGCGCCCGACAGTGCAGTGTTGTAGGTAACAGTGCCGCTGGCCTCATAACGCTGCACCACCTCGGCCGAAGGATGTCCGAACTGGCTGCGATGACCCGCCGAATACAACACGATCGTCGGGCTGACCGCCGCCACAAAAGCAGCTGTGGAGGAGCTGCGACTGCCATGGTGCGGTGCAACCAGAACATCACTGGCCAGTTGTTCTGGCTGATCCCTTACCAGTTGCGCTTCCGCCGCCCTCTCGATGTCACCGGACAGCAGAATGCTCTGCCCTCCTGCTTCAATCCGCAGCACGCAGGAGCTGTCGTTCCCCTCATAGGCCGCATCCCGATGCGGATGCAGCATCGTGAACTGCACGTCGTCCCAGGTCCATGCCTGACCTGTCTCGCAAGGCGTGAACTGGCCAGCGGAC
>Ga0155965_1059_pt4 | contig 19253 bp, 14 predicted proteins | sample RifCSPlowO2_02_FD_107619 | JGI IMG/M metagenome (GOLD analysis project Ga0155965, IMG submission 107619) | Gammaproteobacteria bacterium RIFCSPLOWO2_02_FULL_57_10
CTTTCTCGATGGACTTGGACACCATGCCATGCTCGATCGCCTCGCCGCGCTCCATCCCCAGAGCCTGCATGAAATTCTTCACGCGCTCAGATGCAAAGATGCGCATGAGATTGTCTTCCAGCGACAGATAGAAGCGCGAGAATCCCGGATCACCTTGACGACCGGAACGACCGCGCAGTTGATTGTCGATGCGGCGCGACTCATGACGCTCCGTACCAATGATGTGCAGACCACCAGCATCGAGCACTTGTTGATGACGCTCGCGCCAGCGCGCACGGACTTCCTCAATCTGCTCAGGTGTCGGATTCTCCAGCGCCGCAATCTCGTGCTCGGCATTGCCACCCAGCACGATGTCCGTACCACGGCCGGCCATGTTGGTGGCGATGGTGACCACACCAGGGCGACCAGCCTGCGCGATGATGTAGGCTTCCTTCTGGTGAAACTTGGCGTTCAGCACTTCGTGCTCGATCTTCTCTTTCTTCAAGAAGGCAGAAAGCGTCTCCGAGGTATCAATTGATGCCGTACCTACCAGCACCGGAGCTCCCTTGCCGCTGATTTCCTTGATATCGCGCACGATCGCCTCGAACTTCTCTTCCATGGAAAGGAAGATCAGATCGTTCTTGTCGATACGGATCATGGGCTTGTTGGACGGAATCACGACAACATCCAGACCATAGATCTGCTTGAACTCGAATGCCTCTGTGTCCGCTGTGCCCGTCATGCCGGCAAGCTTGCGATACAGACGGAAATAGTTCTGGAAAGTCGTGGAAGCCAGCGTCTGGCTCTCGCTCTGGATGGCCAACCCCTCCTTCGCTTCGATCGCCTGATGCAGACCTTCCGACAAGCGGCGTCCCTCCATCGTGCGCCCGGTATGCTCGTCGATCAACACGATCTTCTTGCTCTGAACGATGTATTCCACATCCTTGTGATACAAGTAATGTGCCTTGAGCGCGGAGTGAATGTGATGCAACAGTCCGAGATTCGTCGCCGCGTAGAGATTCTCCCCTTCATTCAAAAGCTTCTTCTGGATCAGCAGATCTTCAATGAACTCGTGACCAGCCTCTGTCAGCTCAACCTGACGCGCCTTCTCGTCGATAATGAAGTGACCTGACTCCACATACTCGTTATCGCGATCCATGCCGAAACCGGTTTTCTCGGGCTTCGGTGCCCCCCTCTCCAATCTCGGGATCAAGGCGTTGATGGCAAGGTACTGCTTGGAGCTGTCTTCCGCTGCACCGGAGATGATCAGGGGGGTACGCGCCTCGTCAATCAGAATGGAGTCCACCTCGTCCACGATCGCGAAGTTGAGCGTCTTCTGCAGCTTGTCTTCGAGACGGAACGCCATGTTGTCACGCAGATAGTCGAAGCCGAACTCGTTGTTCGTACCGTAGGAAATCGATGCCTCGTAAGCCTCCTTCTTCTGCTCCTGAGTCTGGCCGGCCACGATGATGCCGACGCTCAGGCCAAGAAATTCATAGAGCGGTCGCATCCAGTTGGCATCTCGAGCTGCCAGATAGTCGTTTACCGTCACGATGTGCACGCCCAACCCGGTCAATCCATTCAGATAGGCAGGCAGCGTCGCCACAAGAGTCTTGCCCTCGCCCGTCTTCATCTCGGCGATATTGCCTTCGTGCAGCACCATGCCGCCGATCAGCTGAACATCGAAGTGACGCATCCCCATCGTGCGCTTGCTCGCTTCGCGAACCACCGCGAAGGCTTCGGGCAGCAGTTGATCGAGCGTCTCGCCCTTGTCGAAACGCTGCTTGAACTCGACGGTCTTGGCCTTGAGCTCCGCGTTGGACAAAGCCGCCATTGCATCCTCAAGTGCATTGATCTTGTTTACATTTTTCTGCAGTCGCTTCAGTTGTCTGGAATTGCTGCTGCCGAATATCGCTTTTAAGAATTTGAAATCCATGATCGTGTTTAGCTCGTCTCTATTGCTGGATATCACCAGCTTCGGGTGTCGTGATGTGTGTGTCTTGTTTGTCTGACCGGGTCATGAAGTTCTCCGCCAACCCTGTCGAGGCAGCAGGAGATTCAAATGGTACGGAAGGGGGATTAGCGCGCCGTGCGATGGATGTAGCTGGCGGGGTCAACGACCCGACCATTCTTGTAGACCTCAAAATGGACGTGTGGGCCTGTGGAGCGCCCGGTACTGCCCACCAGGGCGATGGTCTGCCCTTTCATGATGACTTCGCCCACGTCAACCAGCAGCGACTCGGCATGCCCGTAACGGGTGACATAACCATTGCCGTGATTCACATCGATCGCCAGACCATAGCCCTGACGCTCGCCCGCACTGGTCACCACGCCGGCGGCAACCGACACGATATCGGCACCCGCTTCGCCAGTGGCGAAATCAATGCCGTAATGAGAGGCGATGCGACCTGTGAAGGGATCGGTACGACGACCAAACGGGGAGGAAATCCAGCCCTGTTTGACGGGACGGCCAGCGAGGAAGACATCCGACTCGAACTGTCGTTCGGCCATCAGACCTTCAAGAATTTCCAGCTGCTGGGCACGATCAGCGATCTGCTCTTCCAGCTCCACGATGGCTTGCAGGAACTCCGGTGGCGCATAGGCGACGGAATCTTCCATCAACGGACCACCGACTGGCGGAGCCTGACTGAAATCGAACTCACCGGAGTCCAGATCGGCAACGGTCGTGATGCGTTCGCCAAGGGCCTCAAGCCGCAACAGGCGCGCCTGCAAGGTGGCGAGGCGCAGAGTCAACGCTTCAAGATGTTCTGATGATTCCTGTTTGAGCTGGGCAAGCGTGTCAGCCTGAGACTCGATTTCATCGGTCAAGCCCAGGGCACTTTCGAGGGAGTATTCGCGGGAGTCGTGCGATACGGCAACCTGATAGCCAAGATAGCCGAGCGCCACCGGGGCGCCAAGAATGCATATGGAAAGGAGACCTTTCAGCCATCCTTTCAGGACGATAGTTCGGGTGTGACCGTGGCGCTGGTCAACAAGTATGACTTTCATGCTCAGGGTGTTCTCAAAATACGTGATCAGAACACCTGAGCATGCACGGGCAGCCGCAAGTCAAACCCCCTGAAAATCAACAGGTTAAAATGGTCTGACGGCAAAGAATGCGGAACTATGCTGCCAATACGGGTTTCATGTAGGAAATAGGTACGTGCGTATCACTATCGAAACTTACAATTTCCCAGGCGTCTTTGTTTACTTCCAGCGACCTTAATAATGCATTATTCAAGGCGTGTCCAGATTTATATCCCTTGAACTCGCCTATGAGGCTGTAGCCACTCATGTACAGGTCGCCGATCGCATCCAGGATCTTGTGCTTCACGAACTCGTCTTCGTAACGCAGACCATCCTCGTTGAGCACTTTGTAGTCGCCGACGGCAATCGCGTTGTCCATGCTCGCGCCGAGAGCGAGATTGCGATTGCGCAGCTCTTCGAACTCGTGCATGAAACCGAAGGTACGGGCGCGACTGACTTCCTTCACGAAGGACATGCTGGAAAAATCGACCGTCGCAGTCTTGGTGTACTTGCGATATACGGGATGGTCGTACAACAGGGTATAGCTGACCTTGAAGCCATCGAAGGGCTCAAGGCTGACAGACTTGTCACCATCCTCGACCCGCAGTGGCTTCTTGATCCGGATGAATTTCTTCAGTGCCGATTGCTCCTCGATACCTGCTGACTGAATCAGGAACACGAACGGACCGGCGCTGCCGTCCATGATAGGCACCTCGGGAGCGCTGACATCGATATAAGCGTTGTCGATACCCAGACCGCACATCGCCGACATCAGGTGTTCAATGGTGGAAATCCTGACGTCACCCTTGATCAGGGTAGTCGACAGGGTGGTGTCTCCCACATAGGAGGCTTTGGCCGGAATCTGCACCATCGGATCGAGATCCGTACGAGTGAAGATGATGCCGGTGTTGATCGGTGCAGGACGCAGGGTCAGGTAGACTTTCTCACCGTTATGCAGTCCCACGCCAGTGGCTCTGATAACGTTCTTCAAGGTTCTTTGATTAAGCATAGATTGTCTTTTCCCGGTTAGATGTGGCGCCTGCATGTCCGCCAGTTTCAGCGCAGGCCGGATGATAGCAAAGATCAAACAATAACCCAACAACTCGATCGGACTTACCCCGGCAAATCCCGCTGATTTCAAGCCTGGCGGAGCACTGCGTCACATCTCCGCCATGCCGGGTATTGCAGGATTTCATTCGCGATTGCACGACGTGAAATCCGTTTTCCTTTCACAATCTCGCACTACCGATTCAATCCGCCTGACGACGCAGGAACGCAGGAATGTCGAGGTAGTCCATGTCTGTATCAGAACCCACCGCGCGCGCCAGACCCGACTGGGGCATGGTGTGTGCGGACGCAGTGCGAGTACGCATCGCTGCAGGTCTGTCCAGTTGGCGATAGTCAGGAGTTGCCACTTTCGCAGGCATCTCGACAACTTTCGCTGGTGTCGCCGCAACCGCAACTCGTGAACCCAGACCAGTGGCAACAACTGTCACACGAATCTCGTCACCCATGTCCGGATCGATGACCGTGCCCACGACGACCGTCGCATCATCGGAAGCGAACTCTTCGATTGTGTCGCCCACTTCAGTGAACTCACCCAGTGACAGATTCTCACCCGCCGTGATGTTGACCAGAATGCCGCGTGCACCGTGCAGATTGACATCTTCCAGCAACGGACTGCGAATCGCAGACTCGGCTGCCTCTCTGGCACGACCTTCACCTCTGGCGTAACCGGTGCCCATCATCGCCATGCCCATTTCGGACATCACGGTGCGCACGTCGGCAAAGTCCACGTTGATCATCCCTGGACGCATGATCAGATCTGCGATGCCCTTGACGGCGCCAAGAAGCACATCATTGGCAGCCTTGAATGCATCAAGCAGTGATGCTGATTTGCCGAGCACTTCCAGCAGCTTCTCGTTGGGGATCGTGATCAGCGAGTCCACGTGCTGAGACAGAGCGCGAATGCCTTCTTCCGCAACCAGTGCACGCTTCTTGCCTTCGAACGGGAATGGTTTGGTGACAACTGCCACGGTGAGAATGCCGAGCTCTCTCGCGACTTCTGCAAAGATTGGCGCTGCACCCGTACCCGTGCCGCCCCCCATACCTGCAGTGATGAACACCATATCGGCACCGGAAAGAATCTCGGCAATCTCGTCACGATCTTCCAGAGCCGCCTGACGACCGACCTCGGGGTTGGCGCCTGCACCAAGCCCCTTGGTGACGCAACTGCCCATCTGCAGCAGGGTCTTGGCACGCACATTGTTGAGCGCCTGTGCATCCGTGTTGGCACAGATGAACTCGACTCCTTCAATATGATTGGCAATCATGTGACGCACCGCGTTTCCGCCGCCGCCGCCCACACCAATCACCTTGATCACTGCGTTCTGCGGAATACTATCGACTAATTCAAACATACGGCCTCCGGTTATTATCAATTTTAAAATTCTTTCTGCGGTTTATGACTGAAAATCCAAAATATCTATTTAAAACTTTTCACTTGAAAAATGACGCTCACAAATTCTTCTTTATCCATGCCATGAAACGATCGATCAACCCAGCTGCATTCGACTCCTTGACTGGCGCCTGGAAATCCTTGTCCTGCTGCTGCTTCAACCCATACAGCAACAATCCGACCCCTGTTGAATAAATGGGATTGCGCACAATGTCGGCCAACCCTTTGACGTTCTGCGGTGAGCCTATGCGCACCGGGGCATGGAAAATCTCTTCTGCCAACTCGACTACGCCTTCCATCTTGCTGGTGCCGCCGGTCAGGACGATACCTGCGGCCAACATGTTCTCGTAGCCACTGCGCTGCAGCTCCGCACGAATCAGCGTGAACAATTCGTCATAACGTGGCTCGACCACCTCCGCCAATGCCTGGCGGGAAAGTTCGCGAGGTGGCCGGTCGCCCACACTGGGCACCTTGATCGTCTCACCGGCGCTGGCCAGCTGTGTGAGCGCACACGCGTACTTGATCTTGATCTCGTCGGCATTCTCGGTAGGGGTCCGCAGCGCCATGGCGATGTCATTGGTCACCTGGTCGCCAGCGATCGGTATCACACCCGTGTGGCGAATCGCCCCCTCGGTGAAGACTGCGATGTCCGAGGTGCCGCCGCCGATGTCCACGAGGCAGACACCCAGCTCCTTCTCGTCTTCGGTCAGCACGGCGTAACTGGATGCAAGCTGTTCCAGAATGATTTCTTCCGTCACCAGACCGCAGCGCTTGATGCACTTCTCGATATTCTGCACGGCATTGATCGCACAGGTGACAAGATGCACCTTGGCTTCAAGGCGAACACCGGACATGCCAAGTGGCTCCTTGACCCCTTCCTGCGCATCGATGATGTATTCCTGAGGCAGTATATGCAGCACTTTCTGATCCGCCGGTATCGCCACTGCCTGTGCAGCATCGATCACTCTTTCGATATCGGCGCGAGTGACCTCGCCATCACGAATCGCCACGATGCCGTGAGAGTTCATGCTGCGAATGTGACTGCCAGCGATCCCCGCGTAAACGGAGTGGATCTGACAACCCGCCATCAGTTCCGCCTCTTCGATCGCGCGCTGAATGGACTCGACGGTGGATTCGATATTGACCACAGTCCCCTTCTTCAGCCCGCGAGACCTGTGACTGCCTATGCCGACGATGTCCAGACTGCCGTCGGACTTTATGTCACCGACGATAGCCACTACTTTCGAGGTGCCAATATCCAGACCAACGATCAGATTACCGCGTGTTGTTTCGCTCATGATCTGCGTGCTCCCCCCGATGTTGAGCGCTGCGCTGCTGCGCGAGCGTTATTACTCTTCACTGTGCATGTCTTGACGCAATTCATTTGGATGCGACCCTGTCCGGCATATCTGCTTTGTTCCTGATTGAAATCCCACTGTTGTAGCGCAGATCGAACGCTTCTATCTCATCGATCTGTGCGTAGAAAAGTTTGTCGTAGAGTTTGACGAGGCGCTGCATTCTCTCCACAACATCATTGCGACCGATCGTGACCAGCACATCGTTGTCCATGCGCAGAGTCCAGCTGCCACGTTCGCTCAACTCAAGTTCTCGTACTCGCAACCCTGAGGAAAACAGCATCTGACTGAAACTCTGATACTGCTCCATCACTCGGTTCTGAGTACCCTCCGGCCCCCTCAACAGAGGAAGCGCCATATCTTCCTCAATGGTCTGAGGTTTGAAGATGACACCATGCTGGTTGAGCAGACTGTCGTCACCCCAACGCGCAATCGCGATCTCTTCAGTGATCGCAACCGATAGAGTGTCGGGCCAGACTCTCGTGATCACGGCCTGATCGATCCACGGATCCGCCTCCAGTTCAGCCTTGATCGCCTGCACGTCGAGGGCCAGGAAACCGGTGTCGATGTGTGCAGCCAGAACCGATCGCACATTGCGTTCATCCACTCGCAGCAGCGGATTCTCCATCAGAACCGTTTGTACTGGCTTGCTCATGTAGGCAGCCATTTTCTCAGCGTGTTGACTGAACAGCACAACGAGTGCAAGAGCCAACACCACAAGCAAAGTTCCTGTCCTGCTCTTCGACGGCTTCTTCTCCTGCGGTTTATTCTTCTCCACGAGCACGGCACCACGTGGGACGTCCCGTATACCGCCATGCGCGGAGAAAGAATTGTTGTTAACCGCCGTTTTCATTTCTTCAGTCTTTCCTTGTCGTCTTCTCATGCGAGTGCATGAAAATCAGTTTGCCTTCAATGTCGCCGCCAGCACTTCCAGCAGCAGTTGTGGAAAACTCAATCCACGTGCCTTTGCCGCCATGGGCACCAGACTGTGATCAGTCATTCCGGGCACGGTATTCACCTCCAGCAGCCAGAAACTGCCCTGCGCGTCCCGCATCACATCCACTCTTCCCCAGCCCGAGCACCCGAGCGCATCGAAGGCGCGACGACACAGCTCTGCGAGCTCACTTGTCTCGTCCGCACTCAGCGGAGCCGGGCACAGATACACCGTGTCATTGGCGATGTATTTGGCGTCGTAGTCATAGAACTCATGAGTTGTGCGCAACTCGATCGCCGGCAACACATCTCCGGCCAGCATGGAGACAGAAAATTCCGAGCCCTTGATGTATTGCTCTGCCATGACTTCTGAATCATAGGTGCTCGCTTTTTTCCAGGCCGACTGCAATGACTGCGCGTCACTGACGATCGACATTCCGATACTGGAACCTTCACGCACGGGCTTGACCACGGCGGCCTTCAGCTCCGCCATGATGGCACTCCAGTCGCTGTCAGCACTCAGCAGATGAAATGCAGGTGTGGAAAGTCCGAGACGCTGCCAGATCAACTTGGTTCTCACCTTGTCCATCGACAATGCCGACGCAAGTACTCCGCTGCCAGTGTAGGGAATGCCCATGAAATCGAGCAGGCCCTGCAGCTTTCCATCTTCTCCGCCACGGCCATGCAATACATTGAATACGCGATTGATCTTGTGCATCTGCAGCTGTCCAACGAGATCAGTTGCAGCATCGATGCCAACGGCATCAACACCTGACTCCAGCAGTGCAGCGAGCACTGCAGCGCCGCTCTTGAGTGACACTTCCCGCTCGGCGGAATTGCCTCCCATCACCACGGCGACGTGACCAAAATTCTTCACTGTTGTCATTGCAGTTTTCATGCTTCTACTCACACTCGTCTCTTACAGAACCAAACCCTGAGCAGCCAATTGCTTTGCGAGAAGGCCAACACTGCCCGCTCCCTGCGTTATCACGATGTCACCGTCACGCAGAATTCCTGTCAGCACCTTGCGAATGTCTTCATCGTCCTGAACAAACACAGGATCGATCTTGCCTCTGGCGCGAATACTGCGACACAGATTGCGAGAGTCGGCGCCAGGAATCACATCCTCTCCCGCGGAGTAGACATCCAGCATCAGAAGCACATCCACGTCCGATAGAACCTTGACGAAGTCCTCGTAAAGATCCTTGGTTCGCGTGTAGCGATGCGGTTGATAGATCATGACCAGACGCGAATCCGGCCAACCATCACGCAACGCAGCGATGGTGGCCGCCACTTCGCGAGGATGATGACCATAGTCGTCCAGAAGCATCGCGCTGCCGTTTTGCAGCGGGAACTGGCCTTGTATCTCGAAGCGACGACCGACACCCTGGAATTTGCTGAGGCCGGCACAGATGGCTTCGTCGCTGATGCCTTCGTCGCTGGCAATGGCGACTGCCGCAGTGGCATTGAGGGCATTGTGTTTGCCAGGAATACTCAAGTTCACTTTCAGCGTGCCGGTGCGCTCGGGACGAACTATCTCGAACTCCGTGAACTGCCGACTTTGCCGCAGATTGAGAATTCGGTAATCCGCCTTCTCGGAAAAACCATAGGTGAGTTTCGGGCGGGAGATCTGAGGCAGAATTTCCTCCACGACAGGATCATCGATGCACAACACGGCCAATCCATAGAATGGCAGGTTGTGCAGAAACTCGATGAAGGACTTCTTCAACTTGTTGAAGTCTCCTTCGTAGGTGCTCATGTGGTCCGCATCGATATTGGTGACTGCGGCCACCATCGGCTGAAGATGCAGGAATGATGCGTCGCTCTCATCAGCCTCGGCCACAAGGTAGCGACTCTCACCCAATCTGGCGTTCGCTCCCGCACTGTTGAGAAGGCCTCCGATCACGAAAGTCGGATCCAGGTTCGCTTCGGCGAAAATGGAAGCCACCAGGCTCGTTGTCGTTGTCTTGCCGTGCGTGCCTGCGATGGCGATGGCGTGCCGATAACGCATCAGTTCAGCGAGCATCTCCGCACGCGCGATGATTGGCTTGCCCAGTTCCCGCGCAGCCGCGAGCTCCGGGTTTGCTGGATTCACTGCACTGGAATACACCACGACATCTGCGGTCTCGATATTCCCGGCACGATGCCCGATGAATACTGTGGCGCCCAGCGCGACGAGACGCTCCGTCACGGACGAAGTCTTCAGATCGGACCCCGTGATGCGATACCCCTGATTCAGCAATACTTCAGCGATGCCGCACATGCCTGCGCCCCCAATCCCGACAAAGTGGATTGTCTTGATACGGCGCATCTCCGGAACGGAATGCAGTTTTCCTTGTGCTACATGATTTGTCATAAGTTCTCTAACCCTTGCAGGCCTCCATGCATTCGCGTGCAACCAGATCACACGCATCGGGACGCGCAAGTACTCTCGCAGACGCCGCCATGGCGGCCAGTGTTTCTCTATTGTCCTTGAACTCTTTCAAGCGCTTCGCCAGATCCTGCTCATGCAGATCGGCCTGCTGTATGAGCAGCGCCGCACCGGCATCGCTCAACCACTGTGCGTTGCGTGTCTGATGATCATCCACTGCGTGGGGAAACGGGATCAGCACCGATGGCACGCCTGCCGCTGCGATCTCGCTGACTGTCAGTGCACCCGCGCGGCAAATCACCAGATCCGCCCATCCATATGCAGATGCCATATCGGAAATAAAGGGGTCTACCCGGCACTTGTCGTGCAGTTCGATTCCAGCATCCGCGTAGGCCTTGCGTGTTTCTTCCAGATTGTTGCGACCCGACTGATGCCAGATCTCCGGCCTGTCCTGCTCTGGGAGTTCCCTGAGAGCTGCAGGGACTAGACGATTGATGGCGACCGCACCCAGACTGCCACCGAGTACCAGCACACGCAGAGCTGCTGCCGAGTCGCGCACTCGCCACTGCGGCTCCGCCAGAGCCACTATTTCGCTGCGTACTGGATTACCCGTGTGAATCACCTTGGTTCCAGAACGAAAGGTTCCCGGAAAGGCTTCCATTACGCGATCGGCGATGCGCGCCAGCATTCGATTACTGAAACCGGCGATGGCGTTCTGCTCGTGGATCAACAACTTTCTGCCAGACAACTTTGCAGCGACACCACCCGGACCCGTCACGTAACCGCCCATGCCGAGTACACAGCAGGGCTTGACGGCACGCAGCACTTTCAGAGACTGCATCACTGCGCCAACGATCATGAAAGGGGCCAGCAGGACACTCAAGATTCCCTTGCCACGCAGACCGCGTACGCGAATGAAGTGCAGCGGAATGTCAGTATCACGCAGCACTTCCACTTCCATGCCACGCTCTGTGCCGAGCCACTCTGTGCGATAACCTTTGCTCTGCAGATTGCGCGCGATGCTCAGCGCCGGGAAAATGTGCCCACCGGTACCTCCCGCCATGATCAGCACTGTTCCTGCATTACCAGTAGTCATCGGCGCGCCGGTGTTCATCGCTCACCCCGCTTGATGTTGCGCACTGCAGACGCGGCGTGTTCGAACTGGATACGGACCAACACGGCCACCATGAAGCAGCTGATGAGAAGACTGTTGCCACCGTAACTCAGAAACGGCAGCGTCAAACCCTTGGTCGGCAGAAGTCCGATGTTCACTCCGACGTTGATCAGGGTCTGACACGCAAACAGCAGCGCTATGCCATAGGCGACATATGCGGGGAACAGGTCACCGCTCTTCTCCACTCGCTTGCCAATCTGGAAGCCCTGAGCCACCAGTGTGATGAACAGCGCAAGAACCACCGACACACCCACCAGCCCGAACTCTTCAGCCACAATCGCCAACACGAAGTCCGTGTGCGCCTCGGGCAGGAAATAGAGCTTCTGAATGCTGTTACCCAAACCTTCTCCGAACCAGCCGCCGCGACCGAAGGCGATCAGCGCCTGAGTCAGCTGATAGCCTTCACCGTAGACATACTCAGCTGCCCACGGATTGAGGAAGGACGAGAATCGATCGATCACATAAGGTTTCATGATCGCCAGCGCGGCAACCGCAGCAAGACAGGTCGCCAGCACCAAGGCAAAACGGTGCAGCTTTGCTCCCGCCAGGAAGATCATGCTGAAAGTCGTGCCGATCAGAATCACCATCGCGCCGTGATCCGGTTCGAAATGCAGAAGCACAATCGCCGCGGCGAGAATCAGCATCGGTTTGATGAAGCCCACCCATGTCTCCGACACTTCAATACGACGTCGCTCCAGGTATGCAGCGAGATAGAAGACAATGAATACCTTGGCCATTTCCGATGGCTGAAGGTTATAGAAGCCCAGATCTATCCAGCGCGCACTGCCATTGACGACTTTGCCTATTCCAGGAACAAGCACCAACAGAAGCAACGCGAATGAGAGCATCAGCAGGAACCAGCTGACGGAGTACCAGAAACGCACTGGCACCATGAGTGTCACGAGCACGATGACGCCACTCAGCACGGTGAAGAAGAGTTGACGCTTGAAATAGAAGAACGGATCGCCGTACTGGCCGTTGGCAATTTCCACAGATGCAGACGTCATCATCAACAGCCCAATCGTCATCAACAACAGCATGACGACAAGCAGAACATTGACCTGTCCAGGTGCCTCGATGCGGCGCTGCAAAGTCCCCAGTGCAGTGATGGCAGACGTACTCATCGCAGCCCCTCCACCGCTTCAGTGAACACGCGACCGCGATGCGTGAAATCCGTGAACATGTCGAAACTGGCGCATGCGGGGGACAACAACACTGCGTCACCCGCAGTCGCTCTGGTCGCGGAAACAGCAACGGCTTCCGGCAGCGTGTCGGCGAAAATGGTTTCCGTGGCGCCTTTCAGAACTGCTGCGATCTTCTTCGCATCGCGACCTATCAGGATCGCGAGCTTGACGAATTTTTCCACGACAGGTCGCATGGGAGTGAAGTCCGCTTCCTTGTCGATGCCACCAGCGATCAGCACCACGCTCCCTTCCACAAGCTCACCCAGACTCTCGATGGCAACCATCGACGCGCCAACATTGGTGCCTTTTGAATCGTTGTAATAATCGACGCCACGCAGATTGCGCACCCACTGGCAGCGATGGGGCAGGCCAGGAAATTTCTTCAACGCTGCAATCATGCTGTTGCGGGAAAGTCCAATGGCGCTGCCAAGAGCCAGAGCCGCCAATGCATTGGAGAGATTATGCTTGCCTGCAATCTTCAGATCACTGGCGGCAACCAGCGTCTCATCACCGAACATGAGATAGTCCTGCCCGTCTTTTCTCACCAGCCCCCATGAATTGGTCTGTGGTGCGTCAAGACCGTAGCTGTGCGTAATCAGGTCATGTCCATCTGCGGGTTCACTGGCCAGATCATCGCGATTCACTATCGCGTGCCGGCAACCGCGGAAGATGCGCTGTTTGGCATCCTTGTATTCCTGCAACGTCGCATAGCGGTCCATGTGATCGTCGCTGACATTCAGAATCACGGCAGCCTCGGCACCGAGATGCCGTGTAGTCTCGAGTTGAAAGCTGGAGAGTTCGAGAATGTAGAGATCACGTGGCTCCTTGCGCAGCAGATCGAGCGCTGGTGCCGCTTCGGCGCCGTCGAGATTTCCGCCCACTGCGGCATTGACACCCTCTTCTCTTGCCATCGCACCAAGCAATGAAACAACAGTACTCTTGCCATTCGAACCGGTCACAGCCACGATCGGTGCGCCCGCCGCACGACTGAAAATATCGATGTCGCCCGTGATGCTGACACCGGCCTTGATCGCCGCCTGAATCTCCGGCGTCTGCAGGCTGATACCCGGACTGACGACAAGCTCGGCAGCGCCCACGAATGTCTCTTCTCGAAATCCACCCAGTTCAATCTTCACGTTGGGAAACTCCGCGCGAAAGTCCGCAAGACCAGGTGGTGTCAGGCGACTGTCAGTCACCGTGAACACTTCACCCAGCGAATGCAGATAGCGGGCACAGGACAATCCTGTCTTTCCCAGCCCTACTATGACTCGCGATTTTCTTTCCACTTTCGTCTTCATCCCGTATTCGTTCACTGACTCAACCAGCAAACTCGCTTGAATAATTTTCTGACTAACGCAGTTTCAGTGTGGCCAATCCAAACAACACCAGCATCACGGTGATGATCCAGAAGCGGACAATCACGCGTGGCTCCGGCCAGCCCTTCAATTCGAAATGGTGATGCAGCGGTGCCATGCGGAAGATGCGCTTGCCAGTCAACTTGAAGGAACCAACCTGGAGAATCACGGACACGGTCTCCATCACGAAGATACCGCCCATGATGAAGAGCACGATTTCGTGGCGGGCAATCACTGCGACGATGCCAAGAGCTGCACCCAATGCCAGAGCCCCCACGTCGCCCATGAAGACCTGAGCGGGGTACGTGTTGAACCAGAGGAAGCCCAATCCAGCGCCGACAAGGGTGCCGCAGAAGATCACCAACTCGCCCGCTCCGGCGACATAGGGAATTCGCAGGTACTCGGAGAATTCCACATGACCCGACAGGTAGGCGATGATGCCCAGCGCGCCACCTACCATGACGGTGGGCAGAATTGCGAGACCATCAAGACCATCCGTGAGGTTCACTGCATTGCTGCTGCCGACGATGACAAAATAGGTAATGATGACGTAGACAATGCCGACATTCAGAGACACATTCGCAAAGAATGGAATGATGTAGTGCGTCTCAGCAGGGCCCAGCGCGCTGTAATAGAGAAACACTGCAGCACCCAGCCCGATCACCGATTGCCAGAAGTACTTCCAGCGGGCGGCGAGGCCCTTCGGATTCTTCTCGAACACCTTGCGGTAATCATCCACCCAGCCGATCGCACCAAACAGAAGTGTCACGAGCAGCGTTGTCCATACATAGTGATTGCCGAGATCGGACCACAGCAGTGTGCTGAAGCCCATGCTCACCAGAATGAGTGCTCCCCCCATGGTTGGAGTGCCAGCCTTGCTGAAGTGGCTCTTGGGACCATCATCTCTGACCACCTGACCAATCTGCAGCATGTTGAGCTTGCGAATCATCCATGGTCCGATGATCAGCGAGATCATCAACGCTGTCAGAATCGCGAAGATTCCGCGCACGGTGATGTACTGCAGTACCGCGAATCCGCTGTCGATCTGTGTCAGATAGTTTGCAAGCCATACGAGCATTATCGGATCTCTCTCTGCGTGATTCCGTTCTTGTTTTCATGTGCAAGCAACTTTTGCACTACCTTGTCCATCGCCGCGCTGCGCGAGCCTTTGACCAGAGCCACGAACCCTTCCCCCAGCGTCGCCAGAGCCTTCACGACAAGCTGATTCTGTTCAACAAAGTGCTCTCCGCCATTACCGAAGGCTTCTGACGCCAATGCACTCAGCTTGCCCGTAGACCACAGCGAATCGATCCCCTGCGCACGGGCATATTCACCAAGTTCGCGATGGGCAGACTCGCTCTGCTCACCCAATTCACCCATGTCTCCCACAATAAGCACACGGGTGCCACGGTAGCCCGCCAGCACATCGATGGCAGCCCGGAATGACGATGGGCTCGCGTTGTAGCTATCGTCGATCAGCACCGAACCGGATGGTCCCTTCAGAATATTCAGTCGACCAGGGACCGGCTTGACCAGCGCGAATCCCTGCTTCACCTCCGCAAGAGTTGCACCGGCCTCCATGCTCGCGGCCGCGGCCGCCACCGCGTTGGCCACATTGTGCAATCCCGAAAGTCCAATCGTGACAGGCAACTCACCAAGAGGAGTACACAGCGTGAATGCGACACCAGCGCCACTGTCCAGCACGATATCCGCTGCTCGATAGTCCGCTTCGTTCGCTCCTGCTCCGACGCTGAACGTGACAACCCTCTTCCCGGCCGCCCTTGTTTTCCATGCCGGTAAGTTGCGGTCATCGGCATTGAGCACTGCCACACCATCTGCGCTCAGACCATCGATGATCTCGCCCTTTGTCGTCACGACACCCTGCAGATCGCCGAAGCCTTCGATGTGTGTGGCGGCGGCATTCGTGATCACGGCAACGTGTGGCATGGTCATGCGGACGGTGTAGGCAATCTCGCCAAGACCGCTGGCACCCAGTTCGATCACTGCGCGATCATGTGATGCATCGAGTTCCAGCAGAGTCAGGGGAACTCCGACGTGATTATTGAAATTGGCTTTTGTCACCAGCACCGAATGATTGACGCCGAGAATGCTTCCGGTGATTTCCTTGACCGTGGTCTTGCCCTGACTTCCCGTGATGGCCACGATTCTTGCAGTCGACTGCAGGCGATTCAGCCGCGCGATCTCGCCAAGCGCCTGCGTGGTATCGACAACACACAGAACCGGCCAATCTCCCGGAATCGGATCGTTCACGACAGCCGCGCAGGCACCCTTTGCAAACGCCTGCTGTGTGAAATCGTTGCCGTCGAAAGTCTCTCCCACCAGCGCAACATAGAGATCATTCGCACGCAGCGTCCGCGTGTCTGTAGAGACACGGGAAAAATGCGCATCCGGGCCGTAATGACGCCCCTTCACCGCACTTCGCACTGCTGACAATGACATGCTGCCAATCACCTGATTCACCTGTCCGCCTGGTCCAAGAGAGTTATTCTGTTCTGCAGAGCGATGCGCGCCTGACTCACATCGCTGAACGCCATCTTCTTGCCATTCACATCCTGATAGGTCTCGTGCCCTTTACCGGCGATGAGCACCACATCGCCTGGCTTGGCGCTGTTGATCGCCAACGTGATTGCCTTGGCACGATCTCTTTCCACCACAACGCGAGTCATGTCTTCAATGCCAAGCACGATCTGCTTGACGATATCGTCGGCACATTCGGTGCGCGGATTGTCATCTGTCACGATCAAATGACTGGCGTACTTCTCGGCCACCTCTGCCATCAACGGCCGCTTGCCCTGGTCTCGGTTTCCACCGCAACCAAAGACACACCAGATATTGCCGGTGAAGTGTTCTCGTAGCGCAAGCAAGGCACTGCGCAACGCGTCCGGGGTATGGGCATAGTCGACTACAGCAGTGATATCGGCGTTTTCGCCAACAATCTCCATGCGGCCGCTGACCGGCTGCAGACGGGACAGCTGCGCAAGAAGCTTGTCGAGACGGAAATCACTACGGCCAGACTCGGTGGCCAGCAAAGTGGTCAGAACCGCCAGGAGGTTGCTGAAGTTGAAACTGCCAAGCAATCCCCCGCTCAATTCTCCATCGCCGTAAGGCGTGCGAACGCGTGACTTATATCCACCACGATTGAATTCGACGCTCAATGCGTGCACATCGGCACGAGGACTGGTCGCGCTGAAGGTGTAACATTTCACTGTCGGCGCAACGCTGTTGAGTATGGAAGACGCGAACGGATCATCCGCATTCACAACCGCACTGCTCAGACCATCCATCATGAAGAGTCGGCGCTTGGTTTCGGCGTATGCCTCCATGCTGCCGTGATAATCCAGATGATCGCGAGTCAGGTTGGTGAACACGGCGACATCGAAGCGCACTCCATTGACGCGATGTTGATGCAAACCCTGCGAGGACACTTCCATCGCAACCGTGTCAGCTTCCTGCAGACGCATCTGCGCCAGTGCAGACTGGATGAAGACTGGATCGGGTGTTGTGTACGAGGACTCTTCCATATGGCCGTAGAACCCGTAACCCAGCGTGCCAATCACGCCGCATTTGCGATGCATGGACGTCAGCGCCTGCGCGATGAACTGCGTGCAACTTGTCTTGCCATTGGTACCAGTCACACCAATCATCGTCATGGCGGCACTGGGTTCATCGAAGAATCTGGCGGCGATCTCGCCAATTCGTGCAGAGAGATCATCAACCGCGAGTACCACGACGCCGCGCCGCACGGTCGCCCCTTGCCAGCGACCTCCTGCATGCGCCAGAACCGCGACAGCACCCTTGTCGATTGCGAAATCGATGTAATCCCGCGCATCGTGATTGCTGCCGAAACACGCGAGAAAGAGATCCCCGGACTGGACCTGTCTGCTATCCATCCGCACACCGCTAATCTGAACGGCAAACTCGCGCGGCAAATCCTGTGGAAGTTCCACAATGCCATCAAGCAACTGTTCAAGTGATGTTTTATACAAGATCTTTTCCGCTGTATTCATGCTGTCGCATCCGTTACAGAGCGCTCAGATTAAGGAGTTCGGCTTCGTTGATTCTGTCAGGCGGCACATTCAGAATTCGCATGGCACCTCCGGCAATCTTTGAAAAGATTGGCGCCGCTACCTGGCTGCCATAGTGCTCCCTGCCACTCAGCTCGTTCATCACCACAACCACTACTATTCTTGGGTCCGAGGCGGGTGCGTAGCCCACAAAAAAAGTGTTATACAAGTTACTGACATATCCAGCCGAACCCACCACGTGTGCAGTACCGGTTTTTCCGGCGACGCTATAGAACGGAATGTTGGCAGCAATGGCCCCACCGCCCCTCTCTTCATCCACCACCGTCTCCAGAGCGGACATGACCTGATGAGCAATTTCCTCACTGAACACGCGCTCCTGTGCGATGGAGTCCAGAGCATTGGCATCAAGTTTCAAGAGCGACACGGGCTTCTTGATTCCGCCACTGGCAATCGACACATACGCCTGCGCGAGCTGCAGCGCTGACACCGACAAGCCGTAGCCGTAGGAAAGGGTTGCGGTTTCGATGTCGCTCCAGCGTCTGTGGCTGGGCAACACACCCCCGCGCTCTCCGGGGAAACCACTGCCTGTGTCAGTGCCGAAACCAACGCGCGCCAGAACACCTCGCAGAGCCTCCGGTCCGATGGCGAGTGCAAGCTTGGTCGCCCCAACGTTGCTTGACTTGGTGATGACGCCTTGCACGGTCAACATGCCGTGGTTGATGTCGCGCGTTGTGGCATCGGTGACCCAGTCGCGCCCAACTCGCATGCGTCCCGGATTCGTGTCCACCAGCGTTTCAGCGGTAAACATGCCGGACTCGAGTGCTGCGGCAACCGTGAACGCCTTGGCGGTGGAACCAGGCTCGATGAGATCGGTCACTGCACGATTGCGCAGCGCACTGAAGTCAGTAATCGTGCTGCGATTATTGGGGTTGTAGGAGGGTTGATTCGCCATGGCCAACACTTCGCCAGTCTTCACATCCATGACAACGACAGAAGCGCCCTTCGCGTTACGCGCCAGGTATTCCGCTTTGAGTTCCTTGTAGGCAAGATTCTGAATGCGGAAGTCGAGACTCAATTCCACGTCCTTGCCTGGCTGCGCAGGCTGGATGGTATCGAGCTCACGAATCACTCTGCCGCGACGATCCTTCATGACCTGCTGTCTGCCTGGAACGCCTTGCAACCAGGTATCGTACGCAAGCTCAAGACCATCCTGACCAACGTCATCAACATTGGTGAAGCCCACAACGTGGGCCGCAATCTCGCCCTGTGGGTAGTAGCGCTGATACTCCTGGCGGGCATAAACCCCGGGAATGCGCAGAGCAAGCACACGATCCGCTTCGGCTGGCGGCATACGACGCTTCACGAAGAGGA
>Ga0155965_1036_pt1 | contig 19158 bp, 16 predicted proteins | sample RifCSPlowO2_02_FD_107619 | JGI IMG/M metagenome (GOLD analysis project Ga0155965, IMG submission 107619) | Gammaproteobacteria bacterium RIFCSPLOWO2_02_FULL_57_10
GCTCAGATCGAGCTCGCCAACCTCCGAGAAATCACACAGTTGCTTCGATCCACAAGTCAGCACCATCGTAGAATCATGCTTCTGCTGCTGGCGATGTTGTGTGCGACTCCCGTGTCTGCCCAGCCACTCGATGTGCAGATCGTTCCCGCGATTCCCGAAGCTGACGCTGCGGCTGTCGAGTTCCTGCCCGGCCCAGCGGCCGTGCGGGATTTCTCCAGTTACACAGAATGGCTAGATGCTCAGATTCGTGAAAAATCCATCCCGGGTGTCGCGATGGCGATCGTCAGGTCGGGCAGCGTTCTCGATATCCAGACCTGGGGTGTTCGCACGCTCGATGGAGCGGAACCGATTGACAGCGAAACGGTGTTTCGTATCGCGTCTGTCTCAAAGACCTTCGCAGGAACGGTGGCCGCCAAACTCGTGCAACATCAGCAGCAGAGTTGGGATACGCCACTTGTCACAGTTTTACCCCAGTACGTTATCGGCACCGGCCCCGAGACCCGCGAGATCACGCTGCGTCATGTGCTGAGTCACACGACCGGCCTCATGCCGCATGCCTATTCCAACATGCTGGACGCGGGTGTCGCCTACGAAAAGATTCAGGAAAAATTTCAGGAAATTCCGACGGTATGTCCGCCCGGCCGCTGTTATGGTTATCAGAACGTTGTGTTCTCGCTGGTATCCGACGTTGTGCAGGTCAGTGCTCACAAGAGCTATGAAGAATATCTGCAGCAGGAACTCTTCGAACCACTCGGCATGCGTACGGCGTCGGTGGGACTCGAGGGGTATACCGCCAATCCCAATGTCAGCTCTGCACATCAACCGACGCGTGGCAGCTGGCGCGTTGCCAGTCTGAACCCCGCCTATTACACCGTGGGTCCCGCTGCCGGAGTGAATGCGAGCATCGAGGACATGATCCTGTGGGCGCAGGCGAATCTGGGGGCGTTCCCGCAGGTGCTGCCGCATGACCTGCTGGCCCAGCAGCATGCTCCGGTCGTGGAAACTCCCAGTGGCAACTACTTCAATCGCTGGCCGAGACTCGAGAAGGCGTGGTACGGCCTTGGCTGGCGTGTGTTCGACTATGCGGGCACGCGCATCGTGCATCACGGCGGTGGTGTGCGGGGTTTCCGTTCGGAGATGGTGCTGGTGCCAGCGCTGGATATCGCCATGGTGGTGATGTTCAACGCCGAGACACCAGTGGCCAACGATGTCGTGCCGATGTTCCTGGATGCCATTCTGAATTGAGGAGGTTCCCAGTGAACCCGGTTATTGATTTGCTTTTCTCCCATCGCAGTATTCGCCGCTTCACCGAACAGCCGATAGCGGATGCGCTGCTCCAGGAAATACTGCGTGCGGGGCAGGCGGCGGCAACATCGAGTTTTCTGCAGGGTGCCACGATCATACGCGTACGCAAGCCGGAGAGCCGGAGCAAGATCGCGGCCTGGTCAGGTAATCAGGTTCACGTCGAGAAGGCCGCCGAGTTCCTGGTCTTCTGTGCCGACCTGAAGCGACCGGGCAACGCCTGCCGGGAATACGGCAAACCCTTTGCGGGGGATTACACCGAACACTTCATCATTGCGACGGTGGATGTGGCACTGATGGCACAGAATGTGGTGGTGGCGGCGGAGTCGGCGGGACTTGGTATCTGCTACATCGGGGGCATTCGCAACAAGCCTGCGGAACTGGCAGAGTTGCTCGCGCTGCCTGCTGGCGTCTACCCCGTGTTCGGTTTGTGTCTGGGCTACCCCGACCAGAACCCGGAGGTAAAACCGCGTCTGCCGCTGGAGGTCATCCTCAAGGAGGAGATCTACAACGAGGATGGTGATGCCCAGCGTGTTGCGGAGTATGACCAGAGAGTGCGTGAGTACTATGCCACTCGCACGGGCGGCGGTCATGGAATCTGCTGGAGCGAACAGGTCGCCAGCCTGCTCAGCGAGAAGTCCCGTCCGCACATGCGGCAGTTTCTCGCGGATCAGGGTTTCACGATGAAGTAGGGCGATTAGTCTGAACTAGATGACTCGGGCGCTGCGCAGGGCCTGAATCTCCTCGCTCGAATATCCCAGGTCCCCGAGTATCCGGTCAGTGTGTTCCCCCAGTGTCGGCGCGCGGTGGCGTATCGTTGGAGGTGTCAGTGACAGTCGCACGGGCGGACGCATGACCGGCGCAGGCTTCGCAAGACCTGGATAGTCGATGCGCTGCAGCATCCCTGTTGCCGCGACATGCGGATCATCGAGAACGTTCTGTGGCGACATGACCGGACCTGCGGGCAGGCGGGCCTCTTCCATCGCACTCAATACCTGTGCAGAGGTGCGTTCGGCACACCAGCGCGCCAACCGTTCACTGATGACAGCGCCGTTGTCGCCACGGCTGATGTCATCGCGGAAGCGCGGATCCTCCAGCCAGTGTGGTTCACCCATCAGCGCCACCCAGCGCTCGAACAGTGGACCACCCACGCTCTGCACCAGCACCCAGCCATCCTGAGTCTTGAATGTGTCGGCTGGTGCCGAAGTCTGGGAACGATTCAGAGTGGCAGTACGATTGATGGCGAGCGCATCCTGTTCGATGACAGTGCCATTGGTCAGTGTCAGTGCGGTGCTGAACAGCGAGCCTTCGACAACCTGGCCGCGTCCGGTCTTCTGGCGCTCCAGCAGTGCGGCCATGGTCCCGAAGGCGCTCAGACTGGCGGTACCGTAGTCGATGAAGGGGGCATAGGATTTGGCCGGTTGTTCGGGTGTGCCGGAAAGGTACATGGAGCCGGACATCGCCTGACCCAGACCGTCAAAGCCGACGCGATTGCTGTAAGGCCCGCCGCTGCCGAAGGCTGAAATCAGTGTGAGAATGATGTCAGGCTTGATGGCCTTCAGGCTGTCGTAGTCCAGCCCCATGGCCTGCAACGTGTCGGGCGGCAGATTGGCGACCACTACGTCTGCAGTGGCCACCAGTCGACGGACTATTTCCTGACCCTGCGGTTTCATCGGGTTCAGCGTCATGCCGAGTTTGTTGCGTCCCATCTGCATGAACAGGGCGCCATCCCCCTGCGGGGTAATGGGGGAGAGGAAGCGATCCTCGCTGCCCTGCACCTTCTCGATGCGGATAACCTCAGCGCCCAGATCTGCGAGCAGGCTCGCGCAGAACGGACCGGCAATATAGCGACCGAAATCCAATACCCTGATGCCTTCCAGAACCATGTTCATGCGCTCATTTCCCCCATTTTGAATGTGCGACGACGGGCGGCATTCTAGCACAGGGGGAGCGGATTCCATGGGCCGGGCTGGCGCGGACGAAGGCCTTCTGGTCGAAGCTTTTTCATGGACTCTTTTTGATTTGTGAGCATGTTAACAACACGCAATGCGGTGTCGGGACATAATTACAGCGTATACAGAAGTTCGCCCCGAGGTTCACCTCTGCGGGCCTGGCAGTAGACGTTGAGAAAGGAGCAGCAAGATGATGAGTGCAGACATCCAGCATACCACCAACATGCAGGCTTACCGCGAGCTGGTAGCCATATTGCGCAAACCTTATCAGGATGTTTGCATGGTGTGTGAAGGCACTGGCAGGGCGTCTCCGCAACAAGTCTGTCAGACCTGCAAGGGCAGCGGTCATCGCTGGCTTCGATTGATCTGATCCGTACCACAGAATTTTCAGCCGCAAGCTTTGTGGTTTCCTGACACAGACCCGCAGTCATTATCCTGACTCCGGGTCTTTTTTTGCGCGACTCCTGGGTCTGACTGTTGCCTGTCAATCGCCGAGAGCTTCCTCTACAATGAGTCGCCCATACCACCCAGGGCTATCAGAGGGAGAAACCCCATGCGATCGATGCGAAACCCGTCATACATCCTGCTTGTTCTGCTGTTCTTCACCGGTCTTTCACACGCCCAGGGTGCGGCTGATGCTGTGTATACCTATGCTCCCGAGCGCAGCACGGGCGGCACTGGCAGGTTCTACATGGGACGTGAGACTTCCGGCGTGATGGGGCATCAGGCGGCCGACTGGCTGGAGCGTCCTCAGCGCACTCATGAGGAAATGCCGGATGAGGTTGTTGCCAACATGAATCTGCGCCCCACTGATGTGGTCGCGGACATCGGAGCAGGTTCCGGGTACTTCACGTTCCGCATGGCGGCACAGGTGCCGGAAGGCAAGGTGCTGGCAGTGGATATACAGCCGGAAATGCTGGCGATGATCGAAGAGCGCAAGAGCGCGGAAGACGTTGTGAATGTAGAGGGCATCCTCGGTGAGATCGACAACACCAACCTGCCACCGAATTCGGTAGACGTGGCGCTTCTGGTGGACGCCTATCACGAGTTTTCACACCCGCGCGAGATGCTGGAGAGTATCTTCAATGCCCTGAAGCCAGGCGGGCGTCTGATTCTGGTGGAGTATCGAGCAGAAGATGACTCGGTTCCCATCAGACCTCTGCACAAGATGACGCAGGATCAGGTGAAGCTGGAGATGAGTGTCTTTGATCTGCAGTTCGAAGAGACGCTGGACTTCCTGCCCTGGCAACACATGATGATTTTCTCGAAGCAGTAATTCAACGTTCCAGAAACACCCTGCTTATCAAGAACTGCTCATCGGTAGATGATCTCGCCTCGCAGCTCAGCGAGGCGGGACAGCAGTCTGTTCTGAGTGCCAATTGGCACCTCTGCCTGATTCATGGCCGCCATCATGTCTTCGACGATGGCGTTGAAATCCCCCTCGGTCACTCCCATGCCGACATGCGTATCGATCATGCTGTCGCCGGTGTATTCACACGGACCGTCTGCGATGAAGCACAGGTGTTCGCGCATCATGCTGCGAAAGCGCTCGACATTGGACACGGCGAAGTGATCGATGACACGCTCGTCGCGAGCGATGGCCATGATGAAGTTCTCGACGATGACATTGATGCCTTCCTGACCACCCAGAGCCTGGAAAAGATTTTCCTCCCTGGGAGCAGTGACGCAGGCTGTGAGGAATACCCCTGACAGTGTGAGCACTGCCACTCTGCAAACGAATCCGGCTTTTCTCATGACGTTACAGAGTCCCCTGAATGGAAAGATAGAATCCTGTCTGATCCGCTGCCCCTGCGATTTCCCCGAGATCCACCCATGCCGCAGTGACCGAGAAACGCTTGCTCGGTAACCAGGCCACGAAGACGTCCGTGGCGGACTCCTCATTCAGTGCCGAAAGGTTGTCACTCTTGTGACGATATTCAGCTCCGACGACCAGGCTGCGGGTCAGGAAGACTCCCGCAGCTGCCTCGAGATGCAGACGTGAACCCATGTCATCGCCACCATGACCGAGCAGTCCAAATTGATTGGCTGTTGAGTAACGGAGGTTCACATTCAGCATGGTGGTGCGATTGGCAATGCCATCTATCCAGGCGCGGGCGGTGCTGACATACACATCGGTGCCATGTGTCTTTCTTGCGCCGACTGCGCGCGCTGTAGCGGGATCGCGCAGGGAATGATGTTCGGCGCCGATCACGATCTGTGGCACGGTTCCATAAAGCAGATCGCCAGCCAGTCTGTATTTCAGACCGACGATATCCTGGCTGATGCGGGCGTCATTGGCCTTGATCGTGAAATTCTGACGCGCATACGACACCTCGATGCGATCCTTGTAATTGAATCCGGCTCCTGCCACATCGAGTGTGAAATCATCGACATTGGCTGTAGTGAGAAAGACACTGCCGCCCCATTCCTCGCGTGTGCTGTGACTCGTCAATACCGCCCACGGAGTCAGGCCGCCACCGCCTGCGCCACTGATGGAGCTGACCCCGCCGGTGCCCTTGATGCGGCCATCGGCGTGTGCAGCCAGAGGCATACAGAGGAGAAGCAGGGCGCTGCCGAACAACGTCAGATTTGTCTTCGTCATGGTGGGGAGATTCTCACGAGTCCTTGTGTTCAATTGTCATTCAGGGCGCGGAAGCCGAAGACCTGGGCGGGTTCGTTGATGGTCAGAGTCACATCGAGTTGGCCGCCATTGGCAATGGTCGAGGTGCTGACCTGTCTGCGGTTGTCCGCATCGGCAGACCATGGGTGCCAGATCGTCAATTCTGCGGGAACGCTGGTCTGCGAGAAACTGACGGTGCCGCTGAGATCGGTGACTGCGACATCCTGTGAGGCGCTGACGTAGATGTAACCCACCATGCTGTCGTGGATATTGCAGCCAAGCACCGCTACTCCGGCCTTGTCGAACAGGACCGGATCACCCGGTATATCGGCGTAGAGTTCGGTCGAGAACTGTCGGATGGGTGAAAACGAGTAGACGTGATGGCGGATGTTGTCGTTGTTCGGGAAATTGACGTGCTGACCCTGCTGCACCGCGATCACCATGGGCACGAATCGCTTGTCGATCTGATCAATGATCGCCACGTTGGTGGGTGCCGTGACGACGGGATTGAGGGGGCTTTCGACTACCGCATTGCTGACCGGATTACCGTTCTGATCGACTACCCTGACAGTGAAGTCGGCGGCCTGTGTCGCGCTGGTGAATCCCAGCGTCACGAAGATGATTGCGCGGCAAATTGAGGTCAAGAAAGTAGGCACAAGATAGTCTCGAAGCGTGTGAGTGTGGCGGTCGGGCATGACTCCCGTCTGTGCGGCATCATGCCCGAATCAGCAAAACCTTGCCGATAATGCTCCCAAACTTCAGTACGAGCAAACCCGTGATCTGGATCACGGGAAGACAGCGTCCGTGATCAGAATGTGGTGCGGACTTTCAGCGCCAGTTTCTGACCATTACCGTTGCATGAGTCCTCGATCTCGTCAAGCACGCCCGCACCGCTCACCCCCGCAAAGCGCAGGCGCTCGCGGCAGAACTCGGAACTCAGCGTGTTCATGGACTCCAGACGGAAGGTCACGCTCTCGAACGCCACCTTGGAGATGAACAGACTGAGCATCGGGCCCGGCTGGTGTCGTTCGATGCTGCTGATGTCGACGTCCTTGGTACCGCCACTGAGTTCCATGTTGTAGTTGAAGCCGTAGTTCAGGCCGAGCGCGGGAATGTCATGACGGAAACCGAGCGAGGTGTTGCCTCGACCGTTGAAGCGTCGGTCCTCTCCCAGAATCGGATCGAACACATAGGAGTCGAAGAGGTTGACGCTGGTTGTCAGCACCGCGTCCGGCAATCCCAGAAAACCGAGTCTGGCGCTGGCATCCATGTAGATGCCGTAGCGTTTGCCGTTGCCAAGATTGCCCGTGGCAGAGTTCAGTTTGTCCGGGCTGGTGGAGATATCGATCTTGCCGATCACGTCGTCGATGTCACGATAGAAGGCTCGTGAGCTGAGCACGCCGCCGTCGTTCGGCAATCGATACTCCACCGCGAATTCGTAGCGGATCTCCTTTTCCTGCACCAGATCCGGATTGCCGGCATCGGTTTCCTTGTCCAGATCCGAATTGTTGGCTGTTGCGGTGAAACTCTCGAAACTCAGTTGCGACACGGCGCGCTCGACCGTGGCGCGCAGCTGCACGGAGCTGGTCATGTCGTAGCGATAATCCAGCTTCGGTCGCACGAAGTCGAAGTCGCGGCTGCGGCTCGCGGCACCGCTCTGGGTGATGGTGGAGGTTTCGTAAAGCAGCGTGCTCTCCAGCGTCATCTTGTCGTTGAGCATCCAGTTGTGGACCGCAAAACCTTCGTACCGCATTTCCTCCACGGTTGATCCGGGGTTGGAGGCGCTGAGCACGGGCACGAGATTGCCGTAGGCAGGCGATGGAGTTCCTGACGCAGTTCCCGAGCCGTAGAAAAGGCTGGAATCGAGAATGGTCTGGGCACGCTCGAGACCAAGCTGCATATCCTGAGTCTCGCTGAGACGCCAACTGTAGGTGCCCTGGCCAATGCGTTCGCGAGTCCGGCGATTGGATTCCAGATACAGGTTCTTGCTGCTGTTGGCATCCGTCACGGCAAAGCGCTCGCGCACGCTGTCACGCACTTCTTCGTTCACGACAAAGAGGAACTGGAGGCGGTGGCCATTGGCGAAGTTGTGCTCGTGATTGCCGCCGATTTCCCAGTTGCTGGATTCGTAATCGGTCTCTTCAAACTCACGACGCGGATTCTGGGTCGTGGCGGGAAGGCTGAAGAAATTCCTGCGCACTGCGAGGGGATGACTCTCATCGGCAAAAAGGGCATTCAATTGGATGCGATCGCGCTCGAAGTCATAGCCCAGGTTCATGCTGGTTTCGAAAGCCGTCTTGTCGCGGATACTGTCGTCCTCGAGGATCTCATCAAGCGTGAAGTCCGGCTGATAGCTGTACTCGGTGCGTTCGCTGTGACTGTACTGAGGGTCAGCCTGGATATTGAAAAGGTAATTGAAGTCGCCTGACTGACCGCCATACGACAGTGACGCACCCGGATCGAGCTGGCCGTCGCGATGCAGGTCGGTATTGACCTCGGCAGAAATGCTGGAGCGATTGCTGGACTCCTTGAGCACGATGTTGACGACCTGACTCGCCCCGCGTACATCCATGGTGCCGGAAGAGCCGCGAATGATCTCGATACGCTCGACCTGGTTGGCTGCAATCCGGGTCAGCTGGCTGCTGGCAGAATTGTCCTTGCCCGCAATGCGCTTGCCGTCGATCAGCAGGTCGCCGCCGGAGCCAAGGCCTCGGCCGCCACCACCGTTGTTATTGTTGAGCGAGACCCCGGGAATGCGGGTGATCATGTCGTTGGCGGATACGGGAGTGTATTGATCAAAAAAGGAAGCGGGATAAATGACTGTGGAGTCGTCGCCAGCCACTTCGCCCGGCATGGCTTCCTGGGCTTGGACCTGGGCTTGGACCTGAGTCTGGAGAAGATTGGCGCTGCAGATCGCGAGAGTCAGTGCTGTGATACGCAGTTGCCTGGTGCCGATTGTCTGTCTAACGAATTGCCTGATGGTCATGTAAGCTCCGGAATTTAGACTTAATAGCTGCCGCATGCTTGGCCGCTACGGGTTCCGTTCAACGCCTGACTTGGCCCTGATCGAATCAAAAAAACCGCAATGGTACAGGACGACAGGCCGTGGAAACAGTGACAAATTGCAAGGATTGGTGAGCAATTGCTCGCACTCGGGCCAATCCTGCAGGCAATTTTCGCCATCGTGCTGACTCTTTACGGATGAAGGTGAGCAGGCTCTGCTTTGCGCTTTAACAGTCGATTGAGCATAATGCCGTCCTGATTTTGGCCTTCCGGAGAGAGAGAAAAGTATGCAGCGCGAGTCCATGGAAGTAGATGTTGTCATCGTAGGGGCGGGGCCCGCAGGCCTCTCGACGGCATGCCGGTTGCTGCAACTGGCAAAGGACGCCAACGTCGAGATCAGCGTCTGCGTGCTGGAAAAAGGCTCCGAGATTGGCGCTCACATTCTCTCGGGAGCTGTCTTCGAAACCACGGCGCTGGACGAGTTGTTTCCGGATTGGAAGGACAGGGGCGCACCATTGAACACCGCCGTTACCGGTGATGATGTCTACTACCTGTCCGGTCCACAGAAGGGTTTCAGGTTCCCTGGGCTGCTGGTGCCGACGCCCATGCACAATGATGGCAACTACATCATCTCTCTGGGCAATCTGTGTCGCTGGCTGGGCGAGCAGGCGCAGGAGCTGGGAGCAGAGGTATTCCCCGGATTCGCTGCCGCCGAGATTCTCTACAACGAGGATGGCAGCGTCAAAGGGGTGGCCACGGGTGATATGGGTGTTGCTGCCAATGGTGAGCACAAGGACACTTTCGAGCCGGGTTTCGAGTTCCATGCGCGTTACACCGTCTTCGCCGAGGGTTGCCGCGGGCATCTGGGCAAGGAGCTGATCCGCAAATTCGGTCTCGACAAGGACTCTGATCCGCAGCACTACGGTATCGGACTCAAGGAAGTCTGGGAGATTCCCGCCGAGAAGCACAAGGAAGGGCTGGTGGTCCATACGGCCGGTTACCCCATGATCGGTGCGAGCTATGCCGGTTCCAGTGGTGGCTTCCTCTATCACAGCGAGAACAATCAGGTATCGCTCGGTCTCATCGTCGATCTGGGATACAGCAATCCACATATCAGTCCCTACGACGAGTTTCAGAAATTCAAGCAGCATCCGGTGATCCGTCAATACATCGAGGGCGGCAAACGTCTGAGCTATGGAGCTCGCGCGCTGAACAAGGGCGGGCTGAACTCCCTGCCAAAGATGACCTTTCCCGGTGGTCTGCTGGTCGGTTGCGATGCGGGCACGCTGAACGCGGCGAAGATCAAGGGCAGCCATACAGCCATGAAGTCGGGAATGCTGGCTGCCGAGGAGCTGATTGTTGCCTTGCGCACACCGGCGGATGCCACTGCGGGCAATCGTGAACTCACGGGTTACGCGGCACGTTTCAAGGCCTCCGGTTTGTATACCGAGCTGCATAGAACGCGCAATTTCAGCGCCGGGTTTCATGCACTGGGCTTCTGGCTGGGCAGTGCGCTGGTGTTCATCGAACACAACATCTTTGGTGGCCGGTTCCCGTTCACGTTCCGTGACAGGACTCCGGATCACGCGCAGCTGAAACCGGCGGCACAGTGCCGGAAGATCGAGTATCCGAAAGCGGACGGCAAGATCAGCTTCGACAAGCTCTCTTCAGTATTCCTGTCGAATACGAATCACGAAGAAGATCAGCCCTGCCATTTGCGGCTGATTGATCCTGCCATTCCCATCGGTCGTAATCTGCCCATGTTTGATGAGCCCGCTCAGCGCTACTGTCCGGCGGGGGTGTACGAAGTCGTGCAGGAGGCTGACGGTGGCAAGCGGTTCCAGATCAACGCCCAGAATTGTGTGCACTGCAAGACCTGCGACATCAAGGACCCGGCACAGAATATCCAGTGGGTTGCACCGGAAGGCGGTGGTGGGCCCAACTATCCCAACATGTAAGTGATCTGCTGGAGCGGGCGTGCCCGCTCTCACGCCCTTCTGACCTTGCCAAGCTCCAAGCCTCGGGAGTACGCTTGGGCTATTCCCGGTCAAGGAGCAGGTCATGTTGCGCTTACTCGTTCTCCCGATTTTCCTGCTGTCATTTCTCCAGGAGGTCAAAGCTCAGGAGGCGATAGCGAGGGAGCGCTGGTTCGAGCTTGATACTGGCAATTTCCGCGTCTTCAGCCAGCTTTCCAGAGGACAGACCGAGCGCGCGGCGGTCGAACTGGAGCAGTGGAGAGAGGCTGCTGTCGCTGTTCTCGGGCCTTCTGTGGCCGCTGGCCGTGACCCGATCCAGACTTACGTTTATCTCTTTGATGACGAAGATGCTCTGCGGCTCTTTGCCGAGGGCGAGGAATCTTCATATCTCTATTCTTCCCCGCGCGCCGGGTTTCTGATCCTGACCGATTCCGACGCCTCTCTTGATCTTGCCCAGCACCACTACAGTCACTTCCTCATCAACAATCGTCCGATCGGCGTTCCGCGCTGGTATGAGGAGGGCATGGCCGCTTATCTCAGTCGCGTGCGCGCCAGCTCCGGTGAGCTCGAACTGCGGGCCTTTCGCGACGAGCAGATCGAGTTTGCCACCCGCCTGAATGAAGCTCTGTCTCTCGAGGCTCTCCTGTACGACGATTCGGCACTGGCTTCCCCGCGACTCATCCAGATTGCCAATTTGAAATCGGCGATGTTTCTGCATTTTCTCCTGCACGGACACGAGTGGGAGGGGTTTCCTGATCGTCGAGCCCAGTTGCAGGCCTATCTGGAATTCCTGCAGCAGGGGCGTACGGCAAGGTTTGCGTATGATCAGGGGTTCGCTGATCCCGTGGCGACCCTCGAGCGGGATTTCGATCGTTTCCTGCCGGTGTTTCTGGAAAGCGGCGATGTCCATCGCCCTCTCATGACGCTCCCCGACCAGCCGGAGCGGGAAGCTGTCGAACCCACTGCCGATGCGATCACGCTGGCGCTTGCCGAACTGTCGTTGCACAGTGGAAAGTTCAACGGAGCCGAGGTGCTGTTTGGTGATCTGGTGACCCGCCAGTCGCAGGTCGGCAGAGCCTTCTCCGGCCTCGCCGATGCCCGACGCATGCGCGTGCGAGGCCCGGAAGAGACCATGCCGGATGTTGTTCCCCTCTATCTCCAGGCGGTCGCCATGGAGGACAGCGATCCACAGCTCTATCTTGATTACGGGCAGTATCTGGATACGGAACTGCATGACTGTGAGAAGGGCTACTCTGCGCAGGAAAGACAGTCCATGCAGGACGATATGCAGACCTACTTCGCCAGGGCGCTCGAGCTCGCGCCAGAGTCCCCGGAGGTAAACCTCTCCTATGCCAGGATATTCCTCATGGAAGGGCAGGACTGGCGGCAGGGGCTGGAATATCATCGCAAGGCCTTTGCCGCGATGCCTGCCGACGGTTTCATCATGGAGCAGGCGATTGAATATGCGCTTGCAGCAGCACAGTACGACGAGGCGAGAACGCTGATTACCCGCCTCGCGCGCCCCCTGCATTTCTGGGGTACACAGCCATGGATTGCCGACTTGAGCAACAGGCTGCAAGCCGCTGAACGCGGACAGGCGTATGACGTCTGTGCAGCCTCAACACCATGACGAGGTCATCATGATTGCGGCGCGTTGCACACTTCTGGGTTGCTTGCTGCTATTCGCACTTGGTGCCAATGCGGAATTGCTCGACCCTGATAGCGCCGGACATCCCTTTCTGGAGCGGTGGAGCAAAGCGCTGGATGACCTGGGCATCGACACTGCATTCAATCTCAATGTGCGCAATGTGGCCAACACTGTCCCGCGCCGTCCTCGCGTCGGAGCGCTGGCGGATCTGCCGCCGTTGCGCTTCCCCATGACCTCCGAGTTGCTGCAGTGGGAGCAGGCCTTCAACGCCGCTGACATTGGTGCCGTGGCATTCATGCCGGCGCATCGTCTGCCTGCCGCTGGCGCAGCCTCTTCCTATCAGCAGTTCCACGATGCCTGGCTGGGTGCAGACGCGGAAGAGCGCTACTTCCTGACATATCATGCGGACGACCAGGAGTCAGCGCTGGCCGTTGTCTCAGCGTTGCAACAGGCTCACGGGTTGTGGCATCTGCCAGCTCTGTCTGCCGCCAGCCCGGTCGACGTGGCGGAATCTGCCGGCCGGCTCTATGCAACCACAGGGCAGCGCTGGATCATCGACTCCGTAGCTGCCAGGGACTATGAGTCGGAGATAGCGGAGTTTGCCTACTTGGGGGAGGAGCTGCGTCGCAACAGCAGCTCTGTGGTCGATAGCGAGAGCCGGGCGCTGCGCCGGATCGCGTCCGGAGAGCCTGCCGTCTTTCTCAAGGAGAGTCTTGGCGATGAATTCGAAGCCTCCACGATTCCTGAAATTATCGTGCCGGGAGGAATAGCATTTGGCGAGAATGCGGTCTTTGCCAATGAGTTCAACAAGGTTGTGTTCGAGAACGACAGGTTGTGGCTGGAGGACAACGATGGGCAGCGCTTCCGCCTTCCGGACGAGGATGTGCAAGCGTGGAAAGCGCATTTCGATTTTGCAGTCCGTTCGGAGGCCATTTCGTCAGATGCCATCGTCGACATCGACGAGCGCGGCCGGGTCAGGATTTCCTCGACCCTGCAGGACACCGATGTCGGCGTTGAAATGGTCAGGATCGATGCCGAGCCACCCAAATATGTGCAGCGGCTTGATGTCAGAAAAAGCGTGATCATCGATACCTCCGTGCGATTCTCGGTCGCCGGGGAGATGATGGAGACCGACGCTGTGAATATGGCGGAGTTCGCGACAGAGTACGAGGTACGCTTCCTGCAGTCGGATCGCATGCGGATTGCCACCACGCAGGCGGCTGTTGTGTATCAATATACGTCGGCGACGGGTCAGTCACAGCTCAGTGATTCCTGGGGGCCGGATGCCTTTCGACTTGAGGGGCGAACAGATTTTGCAGGGTTGGGGGAAAGCACCGCGAACGCGGCGCGACATGCGGCATGGATCGCCCTGTTTCGCGCGGTTGTGGACAATTCGCTGGATTTTTCTCACGGCCGCTATGACTTCATGAAGATTGACAAGGCCGGACGTTCGACACCGTCCCGTATATGAGCGAGTGAGAGATAACATGTTGACGGGTTCCAGATTGTACAGATGTCTGATGTTATGGCTGATGTGCTTGTGCACGTCGGCCTGCTCCATGATTCAGCTCGATTTCAGTTTCGCTGATGACAACGACATGGACTCCATCATTCTGGGACAGAGCGCGGACGCGTTTCCCGAGATCGAAACGATGGCGCTGAACCAGGAGATCATCGACTACCTGGAGGCAAACGTCCGTAGTACAGCAAGTGACCGCGAGGTCGTGGATCGTTTGCGTGAACTGTTGTTTGAAGAAGACTATCTCAACATTCAGTACGATGATCTGAAGACCCGCACTGCCATTGAGACGTTCCAGGATCGCCAGGGTAATTGTCTGTCCGTCGTCAGTCTCTATATTGCCATGGCGCGTCATCTCGGCGTGGATGCACGCTTTCAGACTGTCAAGGTGCGACCGCGCTGGGATCGCAGGGGCGAGCTGCTGGTCATCAGTCAGCACATCAACGCGGTGGGGCGCTTTGGACAAAGCACCTACTACGTCGTCGATTTCACCCCCGAGATCTCCGTGCAGCAACTGACTGCGTCCACTGTCACCGACACTCATGCGAGGGCTCTGTACTTCAACAACCTTGGTGTGGAGAGACTGATTGCTGGTGAATACGAAAAGTCACTGCAGTTCTTCAAGAATGCATTGTGGATAGATCCGGCACTCTCCATTGCGTGGAACAATATCGGCACCGCCTACAATCGCAACGGCGACAAGACTCTGGCGGAGTATGCCTACCGCAAGGCCTACGCAACGGATAAAACCAATGCGACTGCGATCAACAACCTCGCGAAGTATTACCATAATCAGGGAGACCTGGAGACATCTGAACGCTACGCCAGAGCGATCGAGCGATTCAACAACAGCAATCCCTATTATCACTACAACATGGGTAACATGGCCTATGCCGAAGCGGATTTCGAGATGGCGCGCGAGCACTTCACTCGCGCCATTCGTCGCAAGGAAGCGGAGCCGGATTTCTACTATGCCTTGAGCAAGACCTATGAGCAGTTGGGTGATGAGCTGCAATCCCAACGTATGTACCAGATGGCACGACTGATGGTCCTGGCCAGCGATGAGATCTATTTGCCAAGTCAGGACAAGGTACGCATCGTCAATGAGAAGAGCATATTGCGGGAAACGAGTGCCGGATTCAGTATCAACACAGGCGAGGCGCGTTAGTCGACTCCCACCTCACACGAAATCCATGGTCAATGCATATGGTTGCAGCAGTTCAAGGGCTCTGGATTTCTGTGCGGCATCCTCGATCCTGATGGTGAGGACAAGGCCTCGCTGCTTGTCGATGCAGCCTGTGATGCTGGCGTCTATTTGCTGTTCTTCCAGTACCTCTCGCAGTACCATTTCACTGATTTTCTGCCGCAGAGTCGGCTTGTAGATCTTGCCGACAGCTGTCAGTGGCATCGCGGGAATGATTTCGATGCGTCTTGGAATCGCTGCACGTTCCGAGATGCGTTGTTCGCAGAAATCCAGCAGCTCCCGGGCGTTGGATTGAGCGCCATTGTGCAGCACCACGAACGCCATGGGGAGCTCTCCCGCATAGGCGTCTGGCAGACCGACGGCAACCGCACTCGCCACTGCAGGGTGAGCACTCAAGGCTTCTTCTATCAATGCCGGATCGATATTGTGACCACCGCGGATGATCAGGTCCTTGGCGCGCCCGGATAGATAGACAAAACCGTCGGCATCCAGATAGCCCAGATCACCCGTGTTGAACCAGCCATCCTCCACCCAGGCGTTTGCGTTGTCGCTCGCTGCCTTGTAGCCGCAGAATACCTGTGGCCCCTTCACGAGAATGACACCACTTTCTCCCAGAGCACAGTCCTTGGTGACTTTGCCTTCATTGACATGAGCAATACGTACGCGGGAGTAGGGCAGGCGCATTCCCACGCTGCCTGGTGGCTGCCATGCCGGTGCGCGGGAGATCAACGCGGTCGTCTCCGTCATGCCGTAGCCATTGGCCACCTCCACCGAGAATTTTCTTTCGAAACTTTGTTCGAACGCATGCGGCAGTGGAGCTGCACCGGAATTGATATTGGTGAGGCAGCTGATGTCAGCGTCCCCGACGGGGATCTGGGACAACGCCATCAATACAGTGGGGACGGTGGAAAACCCTCTGACTTTGAAGCGGGCGATGTGATGCCAGAAGTTCTTCATACCCTCGGCGCTGCGAAAACCCGCCGGTGTCATCAGCACGACGCGGTAACCCACACTGAACGCCGAAACTCCCTGAATGATGACGCCATAGATGTGAAACAAAGGCAGACCGCACAGAATGGTGTGGCGTGGCAGATGTGCGGTATAGACCTGCATGAGCTGTCCCAGGAAAGCCATGTTGCCATGAGTTAGCTGCGCAATCTTGGGGCGTCCTGTGGTGCCTCCGGTATGAAAGTAAGCGGCAATCTGTTCCGGCGAAAAGCGCCGCTGGGAAAGGAGTCGGTCCGTTGGTTGCGCCGCAATCGATGAGTTGAAATCCATCACGCGAAGAGATGAATTTTTAAGAACGGCAGGTTCGTTACTGGTAAGTCCTGGTTGTTGAACCGCCAGCACCACTTTCACCGTGTTTGTCAGTTGCACCACCTTCTGCAGTTTTTCCCATAGATCGGAGTGCAGGGACGGAGCAAGGCAGATGATGCTCTTCGATTGCGCGGCGTCAACGATTTCCGCGATGTGTTCCGGTTCCAGCATTGGATTGATCGGATTGGCAATGCCGGCCGCCTGACTGCCCCATATTGCAGGATGGCTCTGCGGCAGGATAGGCAGAAGAATGGATACCGAATCACTTTGCTGCAGCCCGAGTACATGCAACAGATTGGCAGTCTGCGTGATCTGCTGCGCCAGTGCGCGGAACGTGATGGTTTGAGCGGTTTCGTCGCGCTGACCGGTCAGCAGGAATTCTATGGCGGGTTCGTTCGCGAAACGCTCACCGCTCTGCATGAAGAGATCGTAACTGTTGGTGTGAGGGAATTGTGTGAGGAGTGGCGTCTTTTCAAATTCTTCTATGCTGGACAGAGTATCCAGCAGTGGCTCTGCCACGGGCGTGCTGCCAAGATTGATCGCCATTCCGACTCCCCCTGATATTTTCTTGTTGTAGTCACCGTCAGCCTGGTGCAGGTGTGCCGGGCACCTCCTGTGCACAGCATCAACTGCTTATATCATGTTCCCGCGCCGTGATGCCAGCCTCCGCGACCGGGCCGACAGAAGTGTGGGAGCGAGCCCTGCTCGCGATTGTCGTGTGCTCTCTGCTCGCGCAACTGTGGAGGCATGCTGCACTGGCATTGACAGATACTTTCAAGCAGAATTGGCGCCTGTTTCTGCAAGCGATGCGGAGTTGCCCCTGGACGAAAGTTGTGGCGTGAATTCCGGTCTCTGCACTCAGCTGTAACCATTGACGGCATCTTGGCCGCATTCTCAACACAGGAGTACAACATGAACAAACTCTGGACCAGAATTCTCGGTACAACCGCGGCACTGGCGGTCTCCTCTTTACTGATAGCGCAGCAGATAGAAAAGACACCCGCACCTGAAGGTGCTCAGCTGTATATCATCTCTCCACAGAACGGTGCTGTTGTGCCACCAACGTTTCCGGTGGTCTTCGGTCTGAAGGGCATGGGCGTGGCTCCGGCTGGTACACAGGTTGGTAACACGGGCCATCATCACCTGCTGGTGGATGGCGCTGCCCTGCCTGATCTGAATGCGCCACTTGGCACTGCGGTTACGCATTTTGGTGCCGGCCAGACCGAGACCACGCTGACACTTGCGCCAGGACAGCACACATTGCAGCTGATCCTGGGTGATCATCTGCACATTCCGCACAATCCGCCGGTTGTTTCCGAGCAGATCACCATCACTGTTCGTGAGTAATGACTGCCATCAGGCTCAGTGCTCTCGATCAGTCGCCCATTCGCAGCGGCGGGACCGCTGCGCAGGCGCTGGCCGAGAGCATCGAACTTGCCCGCCATGTCGAGTCGCTCGGCTATGAACGCTACTGGGTGGCGGAACACCACGGTTCCTCCAGTTTCGCCGGATGCTCTCCCGAAATCCTGATCGCACGCATAGCGGCCGAGACCAAACGCATCCGTGTAGGTTCCGGCGGTGTGATGCTGATGCATTACAGCCCCTATAAAGTCGCGGAAAACTTTCTTCTCCTGCAGACTCTGTATCCAGGCCGACTCGATCTCGGTGTCGGCAGAGCGCCCGGCAGCGACGGCATCACCGCGCAGGCGCTGGCGTACGGCTCACCTATCGGTGTCGAATACTTTCGCAACAAGTTGCTTGATCTGCGGGCCTTTGTCAGAGGGGAGCGCCCCGAAACCAGCTCGTTTTCCAGAGTGAGGGCGACGCCCCGTGTGAATGAACTGCCTCAGTTCTGGTTGCTTGGATCGAGTGAACAGAGTGCCCTTTATGCCGCCGAGCTGGGCATGTGCTATTCAGTCGCGCATTTTCTCAATCCGACAGAGAGTCATCATCTCGCCGCGATTTACCGTGACAACTTCCAACCATCGGAGGAGAACCCCGCGCCTTGCGTCAATGTCGGAGTGTTCGTGCTTTGTGCCCCCACGTCGGAAGAAGCCGAAGATCTGGCTCTGACCAGGGACATCTGGAGGCTTGGACTGGAGCGTGGTGAACCGGGGCCCATTCCATCCGTGGAAGAAGCCCGGGCCTACGCCTTGAGCGATGGAGAGCGCGAGTTGATTCAATATCGACGTCAGCACGCGATTTGCGGAACGCCGGAACAGGTGCGCGTTCGCCTGCAGGCGTTGGCAGAGAGCCACGGGTCAGATGAGTTGGTGGTGATCAGCAACTGCCACGATTTTGCGGCACGCAAACGCTCTTATGCGCTGTTGGCAACCGCGTTCGGATTGGATGCAAGGATTGCTGGAAGCTCAGCTTGAACGATTGATGGCGAGGTCGGCCATGTCTTCAAGCGCCGTGCGATACACGCTGGCATCCAGTTGGGCCAGAAGTGCTCTCGCGTTGCTGATCTCGTTCTGGGCAAGCTGGCGCGTGTACTCAAGGCCACCCGACTTCTTCACGATGGCAATCACTTCCTGCAACTGCTCCTGATTGCCGTTTTCGATGCTGCTGCGCAACAAGGCTATCTCGGCAGGTGCCGCAGTACGCATGGCATGAA
>Ga0155965_1097_pt5 | contig 18372 bp, 25 predicted proteins | sample RifCSPlowO2_02_FD_107619 | JGI IMG/M metagenome (GOLD analysis project Ga0155965, IMG submission 107619) | Gammaproteobacteria bacterium RIFCSPLOWO2_02_FULL_57_10
TCGCTCCAGATAGCCTGGCGCTTCTCCACCGAGAATTTCGGACCGCCCACTGACTACACCAATCCTTCAACACCACTGGAAATTGATGGCGTTCTGTATGCCAACATTGGCACCACGCGCAACGTCGTCGCACTCGATGCCACGACCGGCGAGGTACTTTGGCTGTGGAGACCACAGGAAGGCGAACGCTTCGACATGGCTCCACGCAAGGGCGCTGGCCGTGGCGTGGCGTACTACCGCGATGGTGACAAGGCCCGAATCATCGACATCACCCCCGGCTACCACTTGGTATCCCTCGATGCCGAGACGGGTATTCCCGATCCGGAATTCGGCACCAACGGTGTCGTGGACCTGATGGTCGGCCTGCGAAATGCCGACGATGAGCGCTATGAAAATATCGATATTGGCGCCTCTGCCCCCCCCTTCGTCATGAATGACGTGATTGTCGTCGGTGCAGCGCACGCGACAGGCGGTCGACCACGCTCCATGTCCAACGTGAAGGGCGACATTCGCGGGTTTGATGTCCACACCGGCGAACTGCTGTGGACGTTCCACACGATTCCCGAACAGGGCGAACCCGGTTATGAATCCTGGCTGGACAACAGCGCGGATTACACCGGCAACACTGGCGTATGGGCCCCGATGTCCGGCGATCCTGAGCTGGGCCATATCTACCTGCCGGTAGAAGATCCTACGGGCGACTACTATGGTGGTCATCGACCAGGCTCCAATCTGTTCTCCAGCAGCCTTGTGGCGCTGGACATCAAGACAGGCGAGCGTCAGTGGCACTATCAATTCATTCACCATGACATCTGGGACTGGGACGTTCCCGCAGCGCCGCTGCTGGCGGATCTGCCCAACGGCCGCAAGGTCGTGATGTCCGTGACCAAGCAGGCATTCGTGTACACCTTCGACCGGGAAACCGGTGAGCCGATCTGGCCGATCGAAGAGCGTCCGGTTCCTGGCGGCGATGTTCCCGGCGAGTGGTATTCGCTGACACAACCGTTCCCGACACGCCCGGCTCCGTTCGACAAGCAGGGCTTCACCGAGGACGACCTGATTGATTTCACGCCGGAGCTGCGTGCGAGGGCACTGGAAGCCATCCAGGGTTTCCGTCTCAGCCCCAGCCTGTATTCACCTCCCTCTCAGCTGGAAGCGCCGGATGGGACACGTGGTCTCCTCAGCCTGCCGTCTTCCACCGGTGGCGCCAACTGGGAAGGTTCTGCGATCGATCCGGAAACGGGAATTCTCTACATCCCCTCCAGAACGCAATTGCAACTGCTGTCGCTGGCAAAGAACCCCACGTCTGATACCGATTTCAGCCAGGGTACTGGCGCCCGCGTCCCACGCATCGACGGCCTTGATGTCTTCAAGCCGCCTTATGGCCGAGTGACTGCGATCGACATGAACTCCGGTGATCATCTGTGGTGGATTCCCAACGCCGATACCCCTGATCGCATTGCCAATCACCCTCTGCTGCAAGGCGTGGATCTGGAGCCAACTGGCGTGCCCACTCGCTCCGGTATCCTGCTGACCAAGTCGCTGCTGTTCGTTGCAGAAGGCATCGGTACAGCCGACGCCGGCCCGAGAATGCGTGCGGTCAACAAGGAGACTGGTGAAGTCGTGGCTGTCATGGAATTGCCTGACAACCAGACTGGCCTGCCCTTCACTTACGAGCACGGTGGCAAGCAATACCTGGCACTGTTCGTCGGTGGCAGAAGCAATCCTGCTGAGCTGGTCGTGTACGCACTGCCCTGATAGACGAGCCTGGGCTACAAGCTCAGGCCGTAACAACAGGCAGTTGAAACAAGAACGCCCCGGATCAAATCAATCTGATCCGGGGCGTTCTGCTTTATACGGGATGGTTTGTCACTGCCGCAGAATTTTTTCCATCGCTCTGCCCTTCGCCAGCTCATCGATCAGCTTGTCCAGATAGCGAATCTTCTGCATCAACGGATCGTCGATATCTTCTATGCGCACGCCGCACACCACGCCCTTGATCAACGCGCAATTCGGATGCATCGCGAGTGCTTCTGCAAAGAAAGTGCTGAAGTCATTCTTCTGCTCGAGTTGCTGCTGCAGCCCCGCACGATCGTAACCCGTCAGCCAGCAAATGATCTGATCAACTTCTTCCTTCGTGCGACTCTTGCGCTCCGCCTTCTGCACATACATCGGATAGACGCTCGCAAACGCTGTCTTGTAGATGCGATGTTCTGCCATTGTGGTTGCTCCCTGGCCACTGAATCTGCAATGCAATTCTAGACTTTCTTGACGAATTCTGACTTGAGTTTCATTGGCCCGATGCCGTCGATCTTGCAGTCGATATCGTGATCGCCCTCAACGAGCCTGATGTTCTTGACCTTGGTGCCGACCTTCACGACAAGCGAGGTGCCTTTCACTTTCAGGTCCTTTATCACCGTGATGGTGTCGCCATCGACCAACAGATTTCCGTTCGAGTCCTTGACGACCAGACCAGTCTCCACCTGAATGGAGTCGCCGGACTTCCACTCATGGGCACACTCCGGACATATCAGCATTTCTCCGTCTTCGTATGTATAGCTTGAATTGCACTTCGGACAACTTGGCAAATTACTCATTCATTGGCTCTCTTGGTGTACTGCATTTCCAACATGTTTCGAAACTCCCCTCATTCTTCTCTGTGCAATTACTGCACGATCAAATGTGAAGACCTGCCCGAGAAATTCTGCTGCTCAATTCTTTGGCCATGCAGCAAGTTCGTCAGACATTCCTTCTTCTGCCATCGCTTTCTCAAAGGCGGCGTCCAACTTGCTACACTCGTCGGCCAATAGGCTGTACCCGGAGTTTGAAGGCTTTTCACGCAACGCAGGATCGTCAGCGGCTTTCTTGTTGCGAGCCTGAAGGCGAAGTCGAGCATCTTCATCAGTTCCAAGGTGCCCTGCCGAATCCCCACGGGTGGTTTTGATGTGCATGGGCTGAACCTCCAATTGCGTTGCTATATCACCTGAAAAGTACCCGAACCATAGTGGCCAAAAATGAGCGTGTCAACTTAAGTCAGGACTACGTTGTATCGATTCGCCGGAGTGGTAGACTCCCGCCACGGAAGTCACCAAAGCGCGCCTGACAAAACAATAATAGTCCAAGAAAAGGAGCTGGCCATGCGTGAACGCAATTCAATGCTGCACCCGATCTCCCGCCGCACATTTCTCAATCTCACTCTCTCTTCTGCCGTGCTGGCAGGCACAAGCCTGACCAGTCTGCGAACTCTTGCTGCAAGCAACTCCGTCGTGCCCGGCGTCAAGGCGCTGGTATTCGATGTGTTCGGCACGGTGGTGGACTGGCGCGGCTCGATCATTCGCGAGGGCCAGATGCTGGGTGAACGCAAGGGCTACGACATCGACTGGGCCGAGTTCACGGATCGTTGGCGTGGTGGGTATGGCCCGTCCATGAATCGCGTGCGAAATGGCGAGCTGCCGTGGACCAAGCTCGACGATCTGCATCGCATGGTGCTCGATGAGCTCGTGGTGGAATTCGGTTTGACCGGAATGACCGAGGAAGAGCTGCAGCACTTCAATTACGCGTGGCACCGTTTGAGTCCCTGGCCCGATGCCATCGCCGGACTCAGTCGGCTGCGCAATGAATACACCATCGCGCCGCTCTCCAATGGCAATGTCTCACTGCTGCTGAACATGGCTAAGAATGCCGGACTGCCGTGGGACACCATCCTGTCGGCGGAACTGTCGCGCCACTACAAGCCTGACCCTGAAGCGTATCTCAAGGCGCCGGAGCTGTTCAGTCTGCAGCCCGACGAGGTGATGCTGGTCGCGACGCATCCGGGCGATCTGCGCAGTGCGGCAGAAGCGGGACTGCGAACTGGATACGTGCATCGTGCGCTGGAGCGTGGTGCCGAGAATCCGAAGGTGCCTCCGGCCAGAGATGAGTTCGATCTGTTTGCGGATGACTTTCTGGATCTGGCCAAGCAGTTGGGGGCGTAATCTGACGGGCGCTCCTCAGCGCCTGTCCATCCAGCTCACAGCGAACTCACCACCCGGTTGCGCCCTTCGCTCTTGGCCTGGTACATCGCCTGGTCGGCGCGGGCAACCAACTGTTTGCGGTTATCTCCGGGATGGTAAGAAGCCACGCCAATACTGATCGTCACCTGACCCAGATCGCCGAGATCAATCTCCTCGACCTTCCTGCGCAGGCGTTCGGCCAGAAGCTCCGCCCCCTTCGGATCAATGCCGGTCAGTATCAGGAACTCCTCGCCACCCCAGCGGCCGAAACGATCACCGGCACGCAGGCAACTCTCCACCGTTGTCGCCAGGGTTTTCAGCACCCGATCGCCCGCCTCATGGCCATGCTGGTCGTTGAATTGCTTGAAATGATCGATATCGAACAGCAACACGCAACAATGTCGTTGATAGCGATGCGCGACCTTGATCTCCGCATCGATGGACAACTCGAGGTGATAGCGGTTCCACACACCTGTGAGCGAATCGGTATGGGCCAATGACTCGAGCCGTTTGTTGACAGACTGCAGTTCACTGTTGAGGTGGGCAATGTGGTTCACGGAGACGGCAATCGCCAGGTCTTCCGCCAGATCCAGTGCCGCTCGCACCTCAATGGGCAACCACGGACGGCTGCGCCCCCTCACTTCTTCCACCCAGGTGGCAAACGAATGTCGCGGATTGAGGACCTTGCGCCCCTCCTCCTCGACCACCACATCCTCGGGCTTGCCCGCCCAGCGATGGGTTCTGGGTTGCTCCTGACGGAACAACAGGAACCAGCCCGGGGGTGATTCGACATTCATGGGCAGGGCGAGCAATCCATAACAGCCCACAATGTCGTCCCCCTGCACCAGAGTCGTCACACTCATGTGGTCGGTCAATTGATCGGTGAACCATGGCCCGTTGTGTCGGTTTCCGGCAGTCAGGCCGCTGGCAATACGCTTCAGCACGGCGTCGTCCGGAGTAATCCCGAGACGCGACACTCCAAAGCGGGACATCAGAGCCAACCCGCAGGCATCGAACAATGCCAGCCAGCTCTTACCATGCTCCCGAATCAGCTCGTCGGGTCTGATCAGGTGCCCACGGCTGTAGGAAACGAGTTCGCGACTGTCCATCACTCTCTTGAGGTAACGCATCTGGCCCCGGCTTTCCAGCAGGAACAGCCGTTGGCTCGCCATCTGCACCAACGCCAGCAGGGTATCTCGAATCTGCGGTGAGAGTGCCTTGGGCGTGCCATGGTGACAGGCCAACAGCCCCCACAGGTTATCCTCACTGAAGATCGCCACCGACAGAGAGGCGCCCACTCCCATGTTGGCGAGGTAGCGCAAATGCACGGGCGAGGATGCGCGCAGATAACCAGGCCCCATATCGATAGGCGCATCGCGGCTGCCCGCACGGCTGAGCAGGGACACTGCCGGAGCGCCCGCATCCGGAATGCTGCGCACAGGGTTGACGCTATAGAGTGCGCGCACCTGCGGTGGAATGTCCTTCGCCGGGAAGCGATGGCCGAGGAAACTCTCCAACGCATCGTGCCGCTTCTCACTGATTACGGTGCCGTGCCATTCCTCATCAAACTGATAGACCATGATGCGGCCATAGCCTGTGAGACTCTCGACAGCCTCGATCAATCGGAACAACAACCGCTCCACACTTTGGGTACGACCCAGCACTTTGATCCAGCGATTGAGCAACGCCAGAGAATGTTGCTCGGGTACAGAGACAATCGGTTCAAACTCGAAAACCCAGCGAGTGTCGCTCTGATAGACCGTCGCCTGCAGGCCGCCCTCGAATGTGTCTGTCTGATACTGACACTCCAGCGTCAGCGGCAAACTGTCATCAAGCTCCAGACGACTCGCCAGTTGCTCCAGCAGATCAGGGCCAAGCAGCTGCGAAGGTGACTGACCAAAGGCCTCCGTTGGCGTGACCCCCAGAATCTCTGCGATGTTCGCACTGACGCTCAGTACCTGCTGGAGTGCATTGTCGACACAGACCAGGCAGCCAGCAGGCTGAATAGCGCCAGGGATATGCACAGGTTCCCGCGCACAATTGGCCAATCCTTCTGCCAGATCGTTACTGATCATGTCGCTACTGATCGTGTCGTTCACTGAATAAGTCTCCGGAATTGCTCAGGCAATGCTCGAGATGAGAATACAAGTTATCGAAAGTGGCACAAGCCGCATCCCGGGCACGGTGGCAATCATAATGCTCCTGGCGCTTTTCGACCATGGCTCGGAATTCACGCCAGCTATCCTGCCGATAGAAGTTGAAGTATCGGGCGCCAGACGTCTCACTCAACGCCAGGTGTTGCTGCACCCTTGGCGCAATGACGCGACCACCCTGTGTCGCTCCCTCCAGCACGTAGAGCATACCCACCAATTCATTTTCGTTGGAGTACTCCGGCGCCACTGTGCATGGTACGACAGTGCAAACCGGCAATGCGGCAAGGTCGTCCAGCAGGAGAGGCAAGCGCGGTTCATAGTGATAGCCAGGGAAATCGATACCGGAGGACAGCTCCTGAATGCCGCGCTCAAGAGCCGCGTAGAATCCTGCGAACGCCGCTATCACGCGGGAATACTGCTCGAGAGAAAGCGTGGAGGCCATCAGTGGACGCAACAGGGGGTGCTCTTCCAAGCGCTGGTGGTTTGCCTCCGTGCCTTCGCGCAAGAGGACAAGCAGACTTCGTGTGGAACTGGTCAAACTCCTCTCCCCCGGTTGGTCATCAGCCCGTCTGCCAGAACATCATGCTCGGTTTCTCTGACCGAAGCGCTTTTGAAACGTCTCCGCAAAGGGCAACCTCACAAACGCAGGCAAGGTATGATGCTCTTTTCTAAAGGTCAGGAAAATCCACCTGTGCTCCATAATGTGCAAGACGGCGGCCAAATCGTACAGAGGGGGCACAACCAGGGTGACGCTCCGGCCGACGCGCTGCAATTCCGCATAGAATCTTTTGGGATCATCCACATGTTCTATGGCATGTGAGCACAAAACCGCTTCGAACTCTCCGTCCTCGAACGGCAGATCATAGATGCTGTCTACCAGCCGAAAACCAGGCAACTCCTTATGCTGAACAATATCGGCATTGATGCCACCGCCATCGGTCTTGCCGCAGCAGATATTCAAATCCCATTTCTGCTTCCTCAGGATTCGATTCTTGCCAAGTTGATAGCTGATGAAATGCGCAACGATGAGATAGAACGTGATTAGAACACCGGCAATCAACAAATCGACCAACATCAGATCTCCGATTCACCAACAAATATGATTGAGGCGGGTTTGCCGGTCTTGGGATTTACCGGCTCATGAATTTCCCGTAACGCAAAACCGCTATCAAAGAATAGCGTGCGCCAGCTTTCGACGGTTCTGAAGTACCAAGGCGCCGGATCAACAAACTCTTCGCTGAAACCCGCCCATGAACCGCCTCGCCAGCCGTCGACATAAGGTGAATTGCCATTCATGACGACTGGATGCAGTGTTTGCACTATAAAGACGCCACCGGGCTTGAGCAGTGAGGGCACTGCAACAAACAGCGATTCGACCACTTCCTTTCCAAGGAGCGAAAAATTACATACGGCGACATCGAACTGGGCTTCGACCAACTCGTGTGAGATCGCTTCATAGGGCATGACAAGAAAGTCGCCGCCCCCTGCCGCTTTGGCATGGTCAATCAGGGCGGGGATCGCATCGACCCCCACCGCACGGACTCCCCGAGAAGCAAGTTCCCGGACCAGCCATCCCTCACCACAACCAATATCCACGACTGATTCGGGAGAGTGACTCATCACGGCATCGACTATCGCCTTGTCTGTTACCAGCTTGCGACTCTCAATCTGACCCTCTCGCACAGCCGCAGTCCATTGGGACGCATTCTTGCCCCATGAATCGACAATTTTCATGTCGCTGTGCGGGTTCATCAAATACCCCTTCTCCGCTTATTCATGATGCGTTGGTAGTTTTTCAGATTGCTACGTGCCATTACTCGTAAGCCTTCAGCGTACTGAAAATTTCCTGCGATAACGATCCGAATGCCTTGAGAATAGATTCAGAAAGCTTTTTACCATTGTCAAAATCCGGATTGGCGAGCAAGGTCACTTCAAAAATCGAGTACTCTGGCATTGTTTCCGAGCTCACCCATTTCACGCCTCTTAGCTTTTCCCAATAACGAATTTGTACATGTTTCGTTTGACCGAGAAGCCACAATTCGAAATGTGCATGCTGATGATTAAACACAACTGCCAGCTTGAGCTTGTTCCTTTTCAAGAAATCATTTTGCAGATAGAAATAGGTGAAATCGATGTAGCCATGCAGAACGTTTGCGACAGCGAACTCATCTTTGTACTTCTTTGAGAATTCAGTTCTAAGGTTTTGAACGGTACCGACCAGACTTTGGTAGGTCTTCTGAAGCTCTCCACTCGCGAAAGCTTGTTTGTAAGCAGGAATCCGAGAGTTTATATTTTTATCTGACATTATCAGTGCTCTCTGTCTTTAACTTACGCACAACGCCCGTATTCACGCACCAGCTTTGCTGGTCGCGTGGAATTGATGGCTAGAAGGCTCTTTGGATGACATTTGCACTGTAATCTGCAAGCCCAGTGCCTTCGCGACTTTTGCTACGGTAGTGAACGTAGGATTTCCGTCCGTGGAGAATGCTTTGTACAACCCTTCGCGAGTCAAACCCGTGTCTCTTGCCAGCTGGCTCATATTCTTGGCGCGAGCAATAACTCCCAGCGCGTGAATAATGAACGCAGGATCATCACCGGCCTCCTCGATACAAGCCTCAAGATACAGTTGTACGTCTTCATCAGTTTTAAGATGCTCTGCGGAATCCCATTTAGTTGTCTTGATGCCCATAGCCTACACCTCTAGTTGCCTGGCGATTTCTTTGGCTTTGGCGATGTCGGCCTGCTGAGAGCTCTTGTCGCCACCCGATAGAAGTATTACGACAACTGCATTTCTTTGCACAAAGTACACTCGGTAACCCGGCCCATAAAAAATGCGTAACTCGCTCACGCCTTCGCCCACTGCCTCGACGTCTCCAAAGTGCCCAATCTCCATTCTGTCGATCCTGGCTTGAATTCGGAATCGTGCCTTACGATCCTTGAGGGAGTCGAACCACTTCCTGAATTGGGCTGTTGTGCGGACTTCTATCATGTGTGAACTATAGTTATCTATAGAGAGGATGTCAACTGGAGTTAACACCTCAGATGGGGCGGAGGAAGCCTTCTAACGCTGCCAACACGCGCGGCTTTGTAGTGGACGCGAAGCCGCAACGAAAAAGCTGTCGCCGCGCTTAGCCTTGTTAACAGTCACTGCTGGATGTAATTGCATTTGCTACAAGTCCATCTGCCCATTCGGAATGTTTTTGGCAATTCACTAAGGTAGACCGGCTTGGATGAAGTGCTGCAGTTTGGACACAATGGCTTTGAAGGGTCCGCCTTAGCCACACCTACAAAATTCGGAGTCCCAGATTGGCAGTTTGACTTCCACTTCTGTAATGCACCATTCAGGCTCGGCTCCATGCACCAACCGGGTTTTATGAAATCGACTTCGTGAATGAATGCGTTCATTACACCGCGATCGAAAACTCCCCGAGACACGCCTCTATTGTTTAGAATCATTATGGGTAAAGATTTTGAATAAGCTAATGCAGCCTCAATATGATTCCATTCTGTTGGCAAACTTATGGATTCGTTTATAGCAATACCTTTAATGGAGCCTGTATCAATCTTTAGTTGCGGATAACCAAGTATTATTGCTCCTTGACATTGATCCATTATTTCAAGAACTTCGTCTAAAGGCGCTTTGCTTGGATAGTCCGTTGACCCCAGTGTTCTAGGAGTTAGCCCCATATTGCTAAGAGACATCAAAAATATATTAAGGCCTTCTTCAAACTCAGAAGAAACCCAAGTGGGGCGACTTACGAATATCTGCACGATCTCTCCTGTAACTGTTAACGCCGCTGCTCAAGCGGCCAAAGTATGTTGGCGTGGCTTTTGCGAAAGCAAAAAGGCATGACGACATACTTTGGTCACTTTGGAACGGATTGTTATGTGTTTTCTGCCAAACTGATCAAATCCGTACTAGATTGTATCTCGTAAGAAATTTGCCGGATTAATGCATAATGATGATTATCCAGAGCATTAGGAACCGGTTTTCCATTGATCTTAATTGACACACTAGGACCCTTTCTAAACTTCAATGTTTTGTAACTTGGATTAGCATCTACATGGGCTCCTCCGTCTTGGTTGGCCGCAGATAAAACAACGTCTTTTCGAGAGTAGTTTTCACCATCTTCTGCCCATATTATTTCATTCCACCATTCTTCGACGCCGTTCCAAGAACCAATCTCCCATTCCTTAAGTGGAACTTTCCTCCCCTCAGAGGTCATCATGATCGGATAAATTGCTACAGCTTGAAAGTTTCCACCACTGAGCTCAGTTAGTGTTTCGGCAAAAGAAAACGTCGAAGCAAGCTTTATAGAGTCTTTAACCGCTAAATGAGTAAGTAGTGAAGTGCTACTTATAGTGTCGTGAAAAATCACTCGCAATGACACCGCTATACGCAATGCCTCATCCGATTCCCCGGCATCAAAACTATCACAAGATTTTTTAATAAATCTCAGATGTCTAGATAAGTGTTCCTTGAATTCCACTGTGGCTCATCCTTTACACATAACATTGTATTAGTGTGCACGCACGCTTTGGCGAGAATACTGATTGGAGTGGATTCCTTAACGAAGAACATCTCCCAGTAGCTCATACCCTCAAGATTCTCTTCCTGTTCAGTCGATTGGTCCGTTGCACTCTAGCTCTTCATAAACCTACCAAGAAACGAGGAGACCTGCTCCTTTGGTTCAACTATTCCTTCGCCTTCGTCGAGCATCACAATATCGTTTGCGCCGGACATTATGGTAGGAAGGGCAGTCGTATCGAGTACATTCTCCTTGACCTTCGGAGCCTTCGCCACCCACGCAACGAGATGCTGTCCGACATCGTGATAGAAACCCGAAAAGTTCTTGGTCGCATCCTCAACGAAGGTCTGTGCTCCCTTGAACCTTGCCATCAGGTCTACAACTCTTGTCACCTCAATGCTGGACGGAATTTCGGAGACACCTTCCGGTACAAGCTTTTCTGGTTTCTCCAGAATATCTACCAACGCGGCAGTAGTCGTAGGACGTCTCCGTGGCCAATGTGCACGAATGACAAGATCAATCGTATTGGGCTTGCCTTTGAGCTGTCTCGTAAACCAGTTGATACTGGCGGTTGCTCTGCTTTTGTCTTTCGGGGCATCCAGCCTCATGCTGAGATTCAGGGTTCGCCTTACGATATCGACGTGAAGAACGATCCGTGATGCCGCATTTGGGATATCGAACTCCGCCGTCAGGCAATGATCACTTACCAACTGCGCGCAATCTTCCTGAAAACCCAATTCCTGGTCCTGCACTTTGCTTCGCGACAGGAAGACTGAAACCGGCTGGCCAATCTTCATGCTTAGATCCAGCGCAAGGTACTTCAGCAGTTGTTGCCAACTACCCACTGCTGCTTGCACTTCGGCAGATGACTTGGATAAGGCTGCTTTCTGCATAACAGACGTACATACATCCTTCCAGCAACTGTCCATCCTCGTGAACTGTGTAACACCCGACGATTCATGGTTATAGAAGCGGATAAGCTCGCTGAGAATATAGGCTTGTTCAGGATCTTCGATCTTCTTGTTGTCTGTTATTAGTACAGCCTTCGCTATCAGTGAAAGCCAGGAATAGTGAAAGACTTCGACACCTTTCAATTTTTGTTTGGCGATCGCAATAGGATGATGCCTTGAAGTGATAGCGTACTGGTTTGATATGGTAATCACCGCATCAATACCATGCGCTTTTGCGAGATCGAGATACTCCTCAACTTGGTCCTTCCGCAGTTCAAAGTTGCCGATCTTGGACTCTACCAGTGCCGACCAGGTCTTTGATCCAGAGCTCACAATGATCAGGCCGTCCGGTCTGCTGAGCTTAGCTTTGTCCTCTGACTTGAAACATACCTCGGTGTAGCATTCGATGACTGACCGCTTTCCAATAGGAGCGCCGAGATCGGATAGAACTTCACTCGCGAAAGCTGGCACCACCATGAAGGACGCCAAAAGTGACGAAGTCGCTCTTTCCTCTTTCTTCGAATCTGCAACCACCGGAATCAAACGTGCAATCTGACCGAACGCTATTGAGTCTTTGATGCTTTTTGTCATTGTTGAGCACCTTCAAGGGAGAGGGGGGTATTTGACTTCAGTACTTTCTGAGCAACGTGCTATGAGCCATATGCAAACTTATCATCTCCGCGTTCGGCACATAGCGCTTTCCAAATTTCTATCGGGATCTCTTTGCTGGCCCAGCCGTAGTATCCCCATGTTGTAGCCAAGTCTTCTTGCCAACAGGCATCGCAAGTTAGAGCATCTGTTGGGACTTTTCCGCTCAAGATATCCAAGTGAATTGCATAAAGGCTTTTTGGCACGTTGCAATAACACTGAAAGCGTTTATCTCTTTTCCGATCATAAAGCGGGCCGACTAGACGCTGAGATATTTTTGGGAACACCTTCTTTAGACGCATATTGACAGCGTCAAGCGCCTTCACATTATTCAGGCGTAGTGCATTTTCCCGTAGAGTGAGGAGTTCATTCTCCGTGTCAAATCGACCTTGGTGGATGAAGGCTATGGTCTTATTCTTTCTTCGAAGATGGCTCATAGCACTCTTGCTCGGCGTCCAAAGCATGCTTCCGCGCCTGTTGCGCAAGCAAGAGGCGTGACGGCATTATTTTGTCCGACTGCAAGAATTTGTCATGCCTGTCTCTGCTCAGTGCGATGACAACAAAGCAGGATTTCATATCAGTTCCTTCGCCGCCAACCGCCGATAATGCTCACCTAGAGCAGTAAGGCGAACCACCTTACTCTCCATGGCAGCATGCCACATATGTGGTGCTCCCTCAGGCACTGCAAGACCCACGCGGTTGTACTTCTGTAAGATCTTGAAGATTGCATTATGTACAGGGTCAGGTGCCGGGATATCTTGAGGATTCTTGAACCAAGATTCGTGCCGCTCAGGCTCATATGTGGGATCAAGTTGGAACTGAAAACCGGGGCTTGGGAAGAACTCCGAGATTCGGCGAAGTTCGGCGAGTTCCAATGCAGGCTGAACCTTCCGCAAAGAGACGAATCGATTGACATTGGTTTTGAAGACTGGCCGTTGAGCCCACGGCCCAAGAGACTGATCCACGTGGGCATATACACCGCCTGGCGTCACGTCCCCAACGAGGTTTCCGGCCGCTCCACCTAGTGCATCGACCAAAAGGCTTGAGAAAACTCCGACACCATTTTCTTCGGTAGCATACTGTTCCGCAGTTGAGGCTGTAAGAATGGTTACCCCATCGTTGATCTCGGCCACTTTTTGCTGCAACGCGCTTCCTCCTGCGACGCCGCTGTGGCAGCTGTCTAGAATGATCACGCGATTCTGTATCTTCGACTGATTGGCCATGATCATAATCTCAGCCAATGGCACACCATCATTGCCAGTCTTCACGTCAGAGGAGCAGAGATACCCACCAGTAGCCTCGATGTGACCGTGGCCGGCAAAATACAAGACAGAAACTTCTCCATCCCCAGAAAAGAGGTTTGCGATAGCTTGTCGAAGCTCATCTCGCCCACACTGCGACTTTGGTCCAGTGGCAGCGAGATGCTTCACACCGAAGTTCACCGAACTATCAGCGTGCCTGTCGAGCATAGCTTTTACGGCAAATGAATCGTTTACGCATCCAAAGAGCGGCGATACATTGGCGTAGTAGTCAATACCGACGACGAGTGCTTTGCGCATTATAGGCTATCAATCCACGTAGCAATGTTGTTCCATGTCCAGACCATAGTATTCACTCCGGCAAGATCGGTGCGATCACCCTTATATGCCCAGATGCCGCGAACTTTCTTTTTCTCATCTTTGGCGCACTGAATCTCCCACTTTTGCCCACTAGACTTGAGGGAGCTCTTGGTGACGATTACCAGCACGCCATCCGACCGAAGAATACGGGTACGTACCTTCTTTTTCCATTCTGCGTCGTAGGCTTCCTTAACAGACATATCTACGTACTCAAATGGCGATTTAGTGAGTAAAGACTGCCCTTTGATCATATCGCGGATGCTTACGTCTTCGATTGCGAAGGCAATGAAGATGACTTTCTTGTCGGCCATACTAGACTCCTCTGATTAAGGCATAACGCCGTTCATAACTGGCGCGGCCAAAGGCGCGCAGTTGATGACTTTGTCAGGCGAACGATCTAAGCCTGCCTCGCTCTAGCTGCTTTCCAGTGCACTTAAAATAAAGATCCGATAGTGCGCTCTTCGAGTGTTCCAATTGCCCTTCGCCCCACTCTGCAAAGCTGTTCAGGAATCCATTCGGTCTTAGTGTGTCTTCCTCTATGTAGTCGATAAGACTGTCCCTAATGTGCTTTATTTCCGCGACAGCTTCATATGTCCTAGCTGATTCTTCAAAAAAGGATGGATCGAGTTCCGCCAATTCGAGATATAGCTTTTCGAATACTGCTTTAGAGATTGGTGGTATAGGCCAGCCAGATCCGTAGTCCTCATCGTCCTCCTTGAACTCAATCCGTAACGCACCGCTTGGTGTTCGAATGATTCTTGGAATACGATTTCGCTCATCCGTTCCATCACGAATAGTAGATAAGGTCTGGCTAAGACTTCCCAGCGCTGTTTTGTTAATTTCGATTTCTTCAGCAATCATCCGTTTGTAAACTGCCAGTTTTTTGGACTTTTTCTTTTTGCTACGAACATACTCCAACAACTCTTTAACGAAAAATATCAGAATTGCAGCAATTACAGTTATCGGAAGTAGGGTTGTGCTCATAATTAGCCTAACATTTGCATAGTGTGCGCGCACACCTTGTCATTGACAATGACGGGAGTCTATTCCTTAATTGCCGGGAAATACAGCCTGTTGAAGCACTCAACCAAACTGGCCCTAAATGCTTGCATGCATTAATTTCGTTTCTGCCTGCTCCCCGTCTCATCCAAACAAATAAATCCCCAGATAAACCACCAACGACCCCACAACATACACCTGCTCCACCCGCTTGCGGCGCGCTTCATTGTCGCGAGAGCGAGTGAGGTCGAGCACGGCCTGGCGCAGGAGGAATGTGTAGAGGATGTAGTAGAGGAACGGGATGACGTGGACGTAGATCGGGTAGCTGTCCACCGTGCGGCCGTAGAGGGAGAGCAACCAGTCGATCTCTACCGTGATGCCGATGAGGCCGAGCGCGGCGTTGATGAACATCCAGCGGATTTCGTCTCTGCCGAAGTATTGTCGATAGAACGCGAGGTACGCGGTGATGGCGATGCCGCCGTGCAGGTAGAGAAAGAGGATGGGCGGGCCGTCGTCGCTATAGGCCATGAAGAAGCCCGAGCTGCCGAACGCGAGCATGTGGACCATGAAGAAGGGATAGATCATCAGCCACGGGACTTCTTTGCCCTGAGGGTAGAGCTTGCCGTTGATGGTGACGTCGGTCTTCAGTTTCATGTCGCCCTGTACAGCATGAGACTCCCACTCTTCAGAATCGGCTTCACGTCGTAGCCCGCGCGCTCGAGTGTGCGTTGCTGTTCTTCTATGGTCATGTACAACTGATCGTTGCTCAGTCCACCCTCGCCGAAGAAGTGATCGCAGACGAGATAGACGCCACCCTTCTTCAGCACCTGCCCGACTTGTCGGTGCAGCGCTTCCGCATGACGCGTGTGACGCAGCTCGTGCACTGCCTGATTGGTGACGACGGCATCGAAGTGCGCGAGCCCTTCTGCCCACTGCGGCTCCTTGAAGCTGCGCGTGAGAAAGGTGGTCTGCTCTGCCCTGCTTCCTAGTCGTAACTTTGCCAGCGTATGCATGGCGTCGGAGAAGTCGAGCAGAGTCAGATGCATCGTTGGAATTCTCGCAAGCAGATGCTGCGCGAGAAAGCCGGGGCCGGAGCCGAGCTCCAGCACCTTGAGGTTGGGTTTGCCGAGCGCGAGCAGTTCGGACGCGAAAGCATCGAAGACCTGCGGTCGATTGGGGCGCTTCTCGAGTGCGGTGCGCTCCCACTCCGTGGCGTCGGTCATCAGGCGGAAATCGATGGGCGTCGGGACGTCGAGTGGCTGCACTGATTGCTCCATTTTTTCAGCCTTGTGGCATGCGTTTGCAGAAGCAGTAGACAAACTTCTGTTCCTTGCCTGCAGGTGTGATGTGAACTTCGGGCTCCGAGCCCAGCAGCTGGAAAGCATCGCCGAACTCGGAGTGCAATGCCTCGGTGCTGTAGCGCATCACCGGCAGACCGTTGCATTTTTCGGGACCGTCTTCGGCGAATGTCGCAACGATCACGAGACCACCCGGCTTCACGGCTCGCATGACCTGTTCGACGTACCGGTGGCGCTCGGCTTCGGTGGTGAGGAAATGAAAGACGGCGCGATCGTGCCAGACGTCATAATGATTCGCAGGCAGATCCACATCGAGAATGTTGGCTTCCAGCCATTTGATCGCTGCTGCCTTCTCGCCCAGTCGCGCCTTTGCCTTGGCAAGCGCCGCGCCGGAAAGGTCGAGAACGGAGATGTTGCTGTAGCCAGCGCCCAGCAGATCATCGACCAGTGTGGAGGCACCACCGCCGACGTCGATGATCTTTCCGCTCAGTGGTATGTCGCTGTCGCGGATGATCTTCAGCGACAACTCGGCGTGATTCTGAAACCAGCTGACTTCGTCGGTGGCTTTGGTGGTGTAGACGGTTTCCCAGTGTTGTTTGGATTGCATGCTGGTCTCGAGAGTAATCGGTCGGGAATGGTCAACAGCGCTGGGCTGAAAAGTAGCGCAAGTTTTCCTCGTAGTCGAGCTTTCCTTCTGCACCGCAGGCGGAGTGGATCAGTGGCAAGAACTCCTCTCGTACGGAGTCGCCATCACTCACGCTGATCAGAGACAGGTCGTACATGTTGGTGAAACGATCCCATACTTCTTCGGGTGTAAGGCGCAAAGTGATCTGAACGTCCTTGAGCACAAGATTGGAAAAGCCGGGTGACAGTAACTCGCGAATACCCTCACTGCTCCTGGTGCGAGGATCACCGAATCGAACCTTTTCAAGACCCGGTTTTCTCTGATACTTGGGAAACACTGTCTTGAACGCCTGGATCACGACGGAGGGAGGAGCTGATGCACCGACGATTGCCGAGAATGTACCAGAGGGTTTCAGAACGCGGCAGATCTCCCGCACGACATCTTCGACATTCTCCATCAGCATGAACGCCATATGGCACAGAACATGGTCGAATGACTCGATTGGCCATGGCAGGTGCTGCGCCGTTCCTTCAATGAGTTCCGTGCTCGCTTGCAGTCGTGCTCTTGCGCGATGCAGTTCTCCAGTGCTCATGTCGATACCGGATAAATGCAGGTTCTGTTGGCGACGAGATTCGAGAAGGGCAAGCAGAAAGCCGTCGCCGCAGGCCAGATCGAGCACGCTGGTTTCGGCGGCGTTGACTGGAACAACTGAGGCGAGCAATGCATAAGTCGATGGGTAGTGTTGAGCCCCGGACGTGATGGGCAGATCGGCGAGAGCGATAGCGGTCAGCCCGGGTCTCTGATTATGGAAATCGATCAGGAAGGCCACGATACTCACATTCCGTAATCCCGCTCAACTTTTGCGATCCGCAACATGAAGTCCGAGTACCACTTCTCGCGGCCCAGGCGTTGCGCTTCGAGATGCTCGGCGTTCTGCTTCCACTTGCGGATTGCGTCGAGGCTTTCCCAGTACGACACGGTGATGCCGATGTCTTCGCGTGCGGAGTCAATGCCGAGGAAGCCCTCCTGCTCGGCGGCGAGTTCGACCATTCTATCGGCCATGGCACCGTAGCCGTTGTCGCCTGCGGTGCGAGTGGTGGTGAAGATGACGGCGTAGTAGGGAGGTTGGGGTGTTTTGGCGATCATGATTTTTTGCTTGCGCAAGGGCCTTATCAGCGGTTACTTGTAAATCTTGAGTGAAAATCTATCTGGCTACTTCGCCGACCATTTAGTGAACAAAGTATCTGCGGATAAGTCAGCCCCACAACTCCATTCAACGAAGTATCTGCCGTTGGTGATTTTCTGGAATTCAGTCTGATTCTTGAGCGGAGAGAATACTTCGGAGTCCAGATAGGGTTTCACATCAAAATACCCCGTTCTTCCGTCATCCGCTTTGATGAACAGAACGCTGTCCGCTTGCGGAACTATTTCTGCAATTTTCATCATTCAAGTCCTCCTCGATGTCCGAGGAATGAGTTGCATGAAGTATCCGCCATGAACTGCAGGTTCGCAAGTTTGAACGACCAGACGATATGTGGGAGCGAGCCCTGCTCGCGATG
>Ga0155965_1090_pt13 | contig 18063 bp, 14 predicted proteins | sample RifCSPlowO2_02_FD_107619 | JGI IMG/M metagenome (GOLD analysis project Ga0155965, IMG submission 107619) | Gammaproteobacteria bacterium RIFCSPLOWO2_02_FULL_57_10
CCCACAAGCTTCAATCAATCCACAAACGCCCGCTCGATCACGTAATGTTCCTTGATGCCGTGGCGTGACTCCTTGAATTCCCAGCCATCCAGCACCTTGCAGGTGTCCTTCAGCATTGCGGTACTGCCGCAGAGCATGAAGCGATCGTCTGCATGCGTTGGCGCGGGCAGACCGATGTCGCTGAACAGTTTGCCGCTCAGCATCAGCTCGGTGATGCGACCTCTGTGCACAAACTCTTCGCGCGTCACGGTGGGGTAGTAGATCAACTGATTCTTGACCTGCTCGCCGAAGAACTCGTTCTGCGGCAGCTCGTTGGTGATCATCTCACGGTAGGCCAGATCGCTGATGCGACGCACGCCGTGTACCAGGATGACCTTCTCGAAACGCTCATAGATCTCCGGATCGCGGATGATGCTCATGAACGGCGCCAGGCCTGTGCCAGTGGCCAGCAGATACAGATGACGGCCAGGCAGCAGGTGATCGGCCACCAGTGTGCCGGTGGGCTTGCTGCTGATCATCAGCTCGTCGCCCGGGCGGATGTTCTGCAGACGCGAAGTCAGCGGGCCGTCCTGCACCTTGATGCTGAAGAACTCCAGCTCCTCTTCATAGTTGGCGCTGGCGATACTGTAGGCACGCATCAGCGGACGTCCGTCCACTTCCATACCCACCATCACGAAGTGTCCATTCTCGAAACGCAGCGACTTGTCGCGGGTCGTCGTGAAGCTGAACAGAGTGTCGTTCCAGTGATGGACGCTGGTGACGCTTTGCTTGGAGACTGCTGCCATGCTGATTTCCTGCCTGTTGGGTGACCGTTGAAATGAGTTGTGCGTATTCTAGGCGCGCACTATGCTATCTGTAAAACAGATAATAAATATATATATAATCGATTTTTCAGGTATAAAGCCTTTCTGTTGCCGGACTATCTGAATCGGAGCGGGACGATACAGAGATAGACCCGCCAATTCAAGACTCACCGAATTCAGACCAACAGGAGACGACCATGCACTACACATTGCGTCAGATCGAGGTCTTTCTTGCCACCGCCCACTTCGAGAATGTCACCCAGGCAGCGACCAGCCTGGCTATGTCCCAGTCGGCCGCCAGTGCAGCACTGCAGGATCTGGAACAGCGCTTCGACGTCCAGCTCTTCGACCGGGTGGGCAAGCGGTTGCAACTCAATGAACTGGGAAGGTCCCTGCGCCCCAGGGCTGAAGCGCTCATGGCACAGGCGCGCGAATTCGAGCGTGGCCTGGCGCTGCACAGCGATATCGGCGAACTCAAGGTAGGCGCAACGCTGACCATCGGCAACTATCTTGCCGTTCCCATCATGGCGAGTTTCATGGGACAGCATGAAGGAGCGAAGGTCAGTCTGACGGTGGAGAATACGGCGGGCATCGCCAATCGGGTGCGCAACTTCGAGCTGGATATCGGGCTGATCGAGGGCGAACTGCGCGACCCGGTACTGGAAGTGATTCCCTGGCGCGATGACGAACTGGTGCTGTTCTGCGCCCCCGAGCATCCGCTGGCCAGCCGGGGCATCCTGAGCGATGCCGATCTGCTGGAAGCGCAGTGGATCGTGCGCGAAGCCGGGTCAGGAACCCGTCAGGCCTTTGATCGCGCCATGCATGGCCTGCTGCCGGATCTCGACCTGCGCCTGGAACTGCAGCACACGGAAGCCATCAAGACTGCGGTGGAGGCCAATCTCGGTATCGGCTGTCTGTCGGCCATCACGGTGCGGGAGGCCTTCACCTGGGGAACGCTCATCAAGCTGGAGGCGCCGCAGCGGGACTGGACACGCAAGTTCTACTTCATTCTGCACCGGCAGAAATATCACAGCGTGGGCATCCAGAGCTGGCTGGCACTGTGTCAGGGGCTGGAATACTGATGTGGGAGCGAGCCCTACTCGCGATGAGTTTCGCGTCACACAATCGCGAGCAGGCTCGCTCCCACAGGGGAGCTGTGCAAATCAGTTGGCGGCGAACGGGGTAAAGCTGTTCATCTGCCGGAAGGTGTCCATCTGCTGTGCGGTCAGCACATCCGCCAGCAACGCTTCGCTGTCCTTCTGCATGCGCTCGGCGTAGGCCATCAAGGTATCCATATCCACCCCGGAGCCACCCGCGAGCTGCGTCAGTTCGGCGCGAAACGCTTCGCGCCGCGCATCCACCTTGACCATTGCCGCACGAAACGCGGGCTCCTGCTCAGCAGTGATCGCCAGTTGCTGCATCATCTGCGCGAGCGCCTGTTGCGGGTCAACGAAGGGCAACTGGGCATGAGAAGGCAGGGGACTGAAAGCCGCAGAACACATCAGTGCGAGTACCAGCCAGAGGCTGGCAGGGATTCGTGGTACACGCGAAAAAGTCATCATCAAGCTGTCCTTTGAAACCTGGATCGACCGGAACGGCCGAGCTGCAGGCGCAGAGACTAGCATCGCAATATGACAGTTTTGTTAAACCCGGCTTCAATGTGGGAGCGAGCCCTGCTCGCGATGACTCACCGCTGGGCAAATCGCGAGCAGGGCTCGCTCCCACATTTCAATCGGGCAGAGTGGCATCTGCGCGCTGCAGGAGGTCATGCAACAACGGGAACAGCGTCGGGTTGGCCACCAGAATATTCTCGTTATGGAAGACCGGACTCGCGCCTTCGGGCACCGGCTTGAAGTGACCGTACTGCGCACCAGCCTCCTGCGCGATGAGTTGCGCGGCCGCGAAATCCCAGATGCTCAGGCTCTCGTAATAGCCGTCAAGCCTACCCATGGCCACCCAGCAGATGTCCAGAGAAGCGGCGCCGAGACGACGAATATCTCCACACTCCTCAAGCACCAGTGCCAGTCTCCGGACGATAGGAGCCAGGATGCTCTTGTTCTTGATGTAGGGAAACCCGGTGGCGATCAATGCCCGATTGAGCGCGGTCTTGCGTGCCACCTCGATGCGCGTGTCGTTGAGCCACGCCCCCTGTCCTCGAACCGCATGGAACAGCTCATCAACGAAGGGATTGCACACGACTCCACATTCGATTCTGCCGTTTTCCGCATAGGCGATCGACACGGCGCTCTGAAAATGACCATGAGCGTAGTTCACCGTGCCGTCGATCGGATCAATGATCCACAGCGGTTCATCGAAGCCACCACGCCCCAGCAACTCGGGTGCTGACTCTTCCGCGAGAATGCGATGGTCCGGAAAACGCTCACGAATGGCGGCACAAATGAATTGCTCCGCCTTCACATCGGCGTGAGTGACAAGCTCCGTGCCTCCCTTGAATGACGTGGTCAGCCCGGCAAGCGCGGCTCTCTCCTCACGGATCAGCGCTCCGGCGGTCAAAGCGATGGAACGGGTGAATTCGGGTACTGACTGATGCATGAGAGAAAGTTCCGGGGATCATGGACGCACGAAGGCTGAAGTTGACTGCCGACGCAGTATAACAGGGCTCCTCGCACCAGTGGCCATGGTGGAAATGATGGGCAATTCACACATTAGCGTGCGGGGACGTACATAAGGAGTGCTAACATCAGGATACTCTCACTGCCAGCAACGGAGATCCACAGGAAAGAACCGGCCGTAACAACCGTCACAGGAATGATCCAGGCAAGGGAAAGGAAGAGCAACGATGAGATTCGAGAAATTTGCACCGCAGGCTCTGGCGCTGGTGGTGTTTTGCTGTACGAGCATGACCGGCAACGCCCAACAGGATGACTCGCCCCTGGCAGGCACAGGTATCACCCCCAACGTCATCGGTTTTGACGACAGTGCGAGCATCGACAGTGAAACCGGTGAAGTGCGCGATCCCCTCATGCGCCTCAATCGCGCCGTGTTCGCTTTCAATGATGTCTCGTACCGTTACGCCATCATCCCGGCAGCCAGAGTCTATCAAAGGGGAATACCTGCCCCCGTGCGCACCAGCGTCGGCAATTTCTTCGACAACATCAAGACTCCCATCTCCTTCGCGAATCATCTGCTGCAGGTCAAACCACGTGAGGCTGGCGTGGATGTCGCAAGATTTCTGATCAACAGCACCATCGGTCTGGCAGGGTTGTTCGATCCGGCGACTTCGATGTTCGACATGGAGCGCGACGAAACCGGCCTGAGTGAAACGCTGATGCAGTATGGCGCCGGCCATGGCACCTATATCGTGCTGCCGTTCATCGGACCATCGAATGTGCGTGACGGGTCTGCGATGTTCGTCGACGGTCTGCTCAATCCGCTGGCGTATGTGCTCGACAATCCGGAATCCGCAGTCGTCAGAGTCTTCGACAACTTCCAGGAATTTGCTCCCCAGGCCGAGGGTTATCTGACCATGCGGGCGGAGAGCGAAGATCTCTACATCTTCATGCGCAATCTCCATCTGCAGGGAGTTCAGCGAGATGCAGCCTACCAGTAACAGCTCATCGCAAACTGAAGCCTTGCCGGCAGGGGCTGTTGAAAAATTCAACGCAGCATTTGTCGATCTGATGCTGGCGTGGCCGAAGACAGTGCTGGCGTTGTTTCTCGTCATCACCGCAGCACTCGGCTCACAGGCACCCAACTTCGAGATCAATGCGTCACCCGACACGCTGCTCACGCGTGACAATCAGTTGTACACACAGACCCAGTTGGTGAATCAGCGTTTCGCGCCGCAGGAATTTCTGTTGGTGACGTACGAGCCCACCACACATGACGTGCTGTCGGAAGAAACCTTCGCCGCACTGCGCGGGCTGAGCGAAGAGTTGCTCGCACTCGATCGCGTGCAGTCCGTGCGCTCCATTCTCAATGTGCCCGTGTTTTCCCAGGGCCCCAGCCTGCTCTCTGCCGACACTGATTTGTCAGACCTGACTATCGAGTCCGGCGATTTCAGTATTGCGGCACTGACCGACGAATTCACCGATCACCCGATCTACGAAGATCTGCTGGTCAATCAGGACTTGAGTGCCACGGCATTGCAGGTGCTGTTTCGCAGTGACGAAACGCTGCGCGATCTGCAAACACAGATCACCACGCTCAACCAGCGTTATCAGGGCGGCGAACTGACCGAGCAGGAAGAAATCGAACTGGCACGTCTGGAAGCCGAGGTCGAACCACTGGAACAGGAGCTGCAACGCGTTCGCGTGGAAGAGATCGAAGCGATCCGCAACATCATCGGCAACTACGACGACAACGCCATCATTCACATGGGAGGAGTGCACGTTCTGGGTTATCAACTGATCCAGATCATCGCCAACGACCTCGTGGTGTTCGGCGCTGCCATCGGGATTGGCATCTGCCTGTTGCTGCTGTTTCTTTTCCAGGCACCGCGCTGGGTGATGATCCCACTGCTGTGCTGTCTCAGCAGCATGATCTCGACGATGGGGCTGTTCGCCATTCTCGATATCAAGGCCACCGTCATCTCGTCCAATTTCATCGCGTTGCAGTTGATCATGACGCTGGCAATCGTGATTCACCTCATCGTGCAATATCGTGAGAGCGCCGAGGAATCGGGCAAGGAAATCGATCTGGCTCTGCACAGGGATCTCATCCGCACCACGCTGATGCGCAAGATGGGTCCGTGTCTATTCGCAGGCATCACCACCGCCGTCGGTTTTGGCTCGCTGGTGTTCAGCGGCATTCAACCGGTGATTGCGTTCGGTTGGATGATGATCATCGCGATGGGTTTTTCGATTGCCGTCAGTCTGGTGCTGTTCCCTGTACTGCTGGAACTGTTGCCACCGAAGGCACAGCGCGGCAAGGCACGCTTCACGCGCCGCCTGACTGCCGTGCTGAGCAACTTCGCCATCAACCGTCAGGGCGTGATCGTGACTGTCACCCTGTTGTTTGCCGTGGGCAGCATCTCGGGACTGTTTCTGCTCACCGTTGAAAACAGCTTCATCAATTACTTCCGCACCTCCACACAGGTACATCAGGAGCTCGCGTATATCGATCAGCAGTTCGGCGGCTCCACGCCACTGGATCTCGTCTACACCGCAGAAGTGCCGGACAACCCCGATCTGGTGATGACGGCCAACACAGTGCAGATGCTGCAACTCATTCAGCACACCATGGGCGAGTACGACGCCACCGGCCGCATTCTCTCCGCGGTCAACGTCACCGACCTCGCGCGTGAACTGAACGACAACAGGCCGCTCACCGAATACGAACTGACCGCCGCGTACTGGCTCATGGATGAAAATTTTCGCGAGGATCTGCTGGGCGCTTTCTACAATCCGGAGACGGGCGAGGCGCGTCTGAATATCTGGATCAAGGACCTGACACCGGAGCTGAACCGCGCGCAACTGCTCGAAGATATTCGCGCCGACATGGAGCGCATCGGCGTGCCCGAGTCCAGCTACACGCTCACCAACATGTTCGTGCTCTATCAGGATATCCTGCAGCGCCTTTTCAGTTCGCAGATTCTGACGCTGGGCCTTGTCTACGCCGTGCTCACACTGACTTTCGTCGTGCTGTTCCGCTCGATCCCGATTGCGATTGCCGCGATCATTCCCAACATCCTGTCTACGCTGGCGGTGCTCGGCGTGATGGGCTGGCTCGGGATTCCGCTCGATCTGATGACGATCACCATTGCGGCAATCGCGATGGGCATCGCGGTGGATGACACGATTCACTACGTGCATCGCTATCGCGAAGAGCGCGAGCACTACGATCACGCAGAGGCGGTCACCCGTACGCACGCGAGCGTGGGAATCGCGATCCTCTACACCTCGCTGCTCATCATCTGCGGGTTCTCCATGCTGGCATTCTCGGACTTCATTCCGAGCGTTCTGTTCGGACTGCTGACTGCGCTCTCGATGATCATCGCGCTGCTGGGTGTCGTCTGCCTGCTGCCGGTGCTGCTGCGCGCCCTGGTCAAAACACCAGCACAATAACCTGTGGGAGCGGGCCCTGCCCGCGATAGAGACGCACCTCACACACCCGCCATAGCCATAAGCCAGCAGGCAGAGTATCCTCCCCGGCGTTGCAAGTGCACGAGGTCCGCCATGCGGACCGATGACGAAGGGACCCCGGAATACATGAAGCTGGCTCTGCTCTACAGCCTGTTTGCCATCATCGCCATGGTCGCCAATATCCTTGGCCAGGAATTCGCGCTGCTCATCTACAGTGGCGCCTACGCCCTCGTGTTCGCGATCCTGTGCGGCACCGGTGTCGGCCTGGTGGTGAAATACGTACTCGATCGGCGCTACATCTTCAACGCTGCGACACGCCCACTGAGCAAGGATCTGTCGCAGTTCATTGCCTACAGCGCCACCGGCGTGCTCACGACACTGTTGTTCTGGGGCACCGAAATCGGTTTCGATCTGCTCTTCGACACACGCCTGGCTCGTTCCACCGGCGCCGTGCTCGGACTCAGTCTCGGCTATGTGATCAAGTACCAGTTGGATCGCCGTTTCGTGTTCACGACGAGGACACAACGCGAGGAGCCGATGAATGCCCCCTGATCCCATCACTCTTCACTCATGGGGACGCTTCCCGGTCACGGATGTGATCGTGCACGTGCCACGCAACGCGCAGGACATCCGGCAACTGTTGCAACCACCGCCAGCAGAGGCAACGCGATTCAGCGGGATCGCCCGAGGTCTCGGCCGCAGCTATGGCGACAGTGCCCTGGCCAGCCACGTCGTGCAGACGCGCCAGCTCGATCACTTTCTCGATTTCGACGCCGACTCTGGCGTGTTGACCTGCGCGGCAGGAGTCAGTCTCGACACGATCCTGCATCACTTCACGCCACGCGGCTGGTTCCTTCCGGTCGTCCCCGGTACGCGCTTTGTCAGTGTGGGCGGCGCGATCGCCAGCGATGTGCACGGCAAGAATCATCATCTCGATGGCACGTTCGGACAGCATGTGCAATCGCTGCGACTGCTGCTCGCCAACGGCGAGATCATCCACTGCTCGTCGATTGAGAACAGCGCGCTGTTTCATGCGACATGCGGCGGCATGGGGCTGACCGGCATCATTCTGGATGCGAGTATCGTGCTGCGCCGCGTTCCCGGCTCTGCAGTCATGCAGCGCACTCTGCGCACGCGGAATCTGCGGGAAGTCATCGAGCTGTTCGATGCCAACGTCAGCACCACTTACTCCGTCGCGTGGCTCGACTGCCTGGCCAGTGGCAGTGCACTCGGACGCTCGCTGTTGTTTCTGGGTGAGCATGCGCAGGATGGTCGCTACCAGGCGCCTCGCAGCGGTGGTATCAGCGTGCCGTTCAGTTCACCCGCGTTTCTGCTCAATCGCTACAGCATGAGCACATTCAATGCGCTGTATTACCAGAGACCGATCAACAGCGAACGCGAACAACGCATCGAAGCGGGGAATTATTTCTTCCCGCTGGACAGTATCGCGCACTGGAATCGTTTGTACGGCAAGCGCGGCTTCCTGCAGTATCAGTTCGTGGTGCCGGATGAATCTGCGCGCGAAGCCATCACGCGCGTCCTCAGCACCAGCAGCGCAGCGGGCAAGGGTTCGTTTCTGTCGGTGCTGAAGAAGTTCGGGCCTGGCAACGACAATCTGCTGTCCTTCCCCATGCAGGGCTATACGCTGGCGATGGATTTCAAATGGGAGAGGACACTGTTGCCCATGCTCGACGAACTGGATCGCATCGTGCTCGACCACGGCGGCCGACTCTATCTGGCGAAAGATGCGCGCATGAGCGCAGAAGTTTTCCGACAAGGCTATCCACGCTGGGAGGAGTTCGCGCAATTACGTGCGCAGACTGGCGCCGATCAAATCTTCAATTCACTGCAGTCACGCAGACTGGGTTTTTAATTACCCCGAGAAACAGAGGATCATTCGTAGTGAAGAACATACTCATCATCGGCGCCAACTCCGCGATCGCCAAATCAGTGTCCCGACTCTACGCTGAAGAACATTGCCGACTGTACCTGCTGGCACGCAATGTGGAAGAGCTGGCGCTGCAGAAAACGGATCTGGAAATTCGTGGCGCGAGCGAAGTGGATTTCGCCACCTTCGACGTCAACAACTTTGGCGCGCATGATGCCATCATCGACCAGGTGCTGGACTCTCTGGGCAGCATCGATCTCGCCATTCTGTGCCACGGCAGTCTGCCTGATCAGGCATTGTGTGCCGAGAACTTCGCAGCCGCATTGCAGGAATTCAATACCAATGCGCTGAGCGTCATCTCCCTGCTCACCAGCCTCGCCAATCACATGAGCATCCAGCGTAATGGCTGCATTGCTGTCATCACTTCGGTGGCGGGTGATCGCGGGCGCCAGTCGAACTACATCTACGGCGCCGCGAAGGGCATGGTGTCACTCTATCTGCAGGGTCTGCGCGGCCGCCTGTATCCCAATGGCATCCACGTGGTCGACATTCGTCCCGGCTTCGTCGACACCCCCATGACCAAGGCCTTCAAGAAGGGGGCTCTGTGGGCCTCTCCGGAACAGGTCGCGCAGTGCATCGTCACCGGCATTCGCAAGAAGAAACACACGATCTATGCCCCGTGGTTCTGGCGCATCATCATGATGATTGTCTGCAGTGTTCCAGAGGCCATCTTCAAACGCGTGAAGCTGTAGTCAACCTCGAGATCGCTCTGCATTTCAGAAAGAGGAACCGGGTTGCTTCAGGAACTCCACTTCCTCTGGAGTCGAAGGTCGGCCCAGTATCGCATTGCGATGCGGAAACCGGCCGAACCTGTCGATGATGACCTGATGCTTCACCGCATAGTCCGCGAATCCTGCGAACAATGCGTGTTCCGGTGCCGAGGCTTCGGCGGTCAGCGCAGAAAAGAGCGCTACGCTGCGCCGCTGATGCTCGACATTTTCCGAATGCTCCAGAGGCAGATAGAAGAAGACGCGCTGGATTGCCCGCAGCGCCTTGTCATCGCCAGCCTCCAGTCCTGCCAGGCACAGCGCGCGGGCCTGCGCGTCCAGACTGAAGGCAGCGGGTGTATCGCGATAGATGTTGCGGGTGAACTGATCCAGAAGAATGATCAGGGCCAGACGACCATTGGGAGTCGCGGTCCAGTCCTGCAGCTCGCCCTTTCCCGCGGCGATGACGGAAGGCTCGAAGCGCTGACGGATGAGCGCATCGGTTTCGTCCCGCTTGGCCCACCAGAGCACAGACTGCTGCTTTGCCACCGTTGCGTCGTCGCTGCTGTTACCGAACCAGAAGGTGATGATCGAGTCGGACGTTTCCGTCATGTCTGGTGCCTCCCCTGTAATCGCAATGGCCAAACAATACCCCATCCCCCCTGTAGGAGCGAGCCTGCTCGCGAATGTGTGCCACGCTGCAGCTCATTTAGGCACGCATTCGCGAGCAGGCTCGCTCCTACAGGGCACGGGCTGGCCATCACGAGTGTCTACTGGCATCATACCGCGACAACAAGGCCACCCTCGGACGACAGGCAAACTGGCCAATACACACAGGACAGTGGAAATCAGCATGGCAGATACCCGCAATTCGCAGCATCCGCTTTTCGTCGATCTCGACGGCACCCTCATTTACAGCGATCTGTTGATCGAGTCCTTTCTCGAACTGATCAAACGCCACTTCCTGTGTCTGTTTCTTGTGCCAATCTGGTTGCTGCGAGGCAAAGCCTATCTCAAGGATCAGATCGCCAGCCGCGTCGACGTGCGTGTCGATCTGCTGCCCTATCACAATGAGTTTCTTGCCTATCTGCGCGAGCAGAAGTCACAGGGCAGAGAACTCATCCTGATCTCTGCCTCCAATCACAGGCTGGTGCAGGCTGTGGCCACCCATCTCGGAGTCTTCGACCAGGCATTTGGCAGCGACGACAAGGTGAATCTTTCCGGCACACGGAAGCTGGCGAAGATTCGCGAACTGCACCCGAATTTCACCTACGCAGGCGACGACACCATCGATCTGCAGGTGTGGAAGGAAGCGGACGCCGCGATCACGGTGAATGCGGCAGAAAAGCTCCAGCGCCAGGTCGCCGCCATTACCACCATCGAAAGAGAGTTTGTTGCCAGGGGTCGCGGACTTCGTCCTTATCTGAAGGCAATGCGCCTGCATCAATGGTTGAAGAACACGCTGGTGTTCCTGCCACTCGCGCTCGCCCATCAGCTCGACAATCCGGAATTGATCTGGCAGGCCGCAGTGGCATTCGTCTGCTTTGGTCTGTGCGCCTCCAGTGTGTACATCCTCAATGACCTGCTCGATCTGCCTAGCGACAGACAACATCGCTCCAAGTGCAGACGCCCCTTCGCCGCCGGAGATTTGCCCCTGCTCCACGGCCTGTTGATCAGTCCGCTGTTGCTGATTGTCGCCTTCGCAATTGCCCTGACGCTGCCGACTGCCTTTGTGATCATCCTGGCACTCTACTACCTGTGCACCGGCCTCTACAGTTTCGTTCTCAAGCGCATCATGCTGGTGGATGTGATCATGCTCGCGGCGCTCTACACGCTGCGCATCATTTCCGGCGCCGCCGCCATCTCGGTCGTGCCCTCGTTCTGGCTGCTGGCCTTCTCGATGTTCCTGTTCTTCAGTCTGGCGGTGGTCAAGCGTTATACGGAACTCGATTATCTGCGAGGGGCGGGCATCGCGCAGTCGGAAGGGCGGGGTTACTACTCGCAGGACCTGAGCATGATGGCGATGTTCGGCTGCGCAAGTGCATTTCTGTCGGTCATGGTATTCGCGCTCTACATCAACAACGATGACACGCGGAATCAATATGTGACACCGGAGATCCTGTGGCTGATCTGTCCTCTGCTGTTGTACATGATCACGCGCATCTGGCTGCTGGCGGCGCGCGGACAGATCGAGGAAGACCCCATCGTGTTTGCACTGAAGGATCGTGTCAGTCAGGCCGTCACGCTCACCTGTGGAGCGATGCTGTGGCTCGCCAACATCGACTGGCGGGCGGTGCTGCTGTAACTCTCACTTCACCTCAGGCTTCGCAGCAAGGTGGGGATAAGCAGAACACGCCACGTGAATACTTCCCTGTAGGGCTCAATCGCGCCATCCATGGCGCTCAATGGTTCTGCTTATCCCCACCTCACTGCGCAGCTTCAGCGACAGAGCGAGATTCCGGTCATCCCGGCAATGGAATTTTATCGACCTCTCCCGGCACCAGCGTGAAGCGATTCTCCGTCCAGTCGGCACCGGCCTGCTTGAGACGTTCGGTGCTGGAGGACACGAAATTCCAGTGAATGTAGCGCTTGCCTTCCAGCGGCGCACCGCCCAGGATCACGGCTCGACACTCTCCGCCCAGCGCGACAATGTTCACTGCATCATCCAGCACCAGCAGATGATGCTCCTGCACCAGCTCATCATTCACCATCGCGCTGCCATTGGCCATGTACACAGCCAGTTCATGTCCGGCGACGTGCACTGCAAACGTTGCTCCCGCCTGCATCTGCAGATCAACGAACGTCGTCGGGCTGTGCGCCTTCACGGGTGAACGCTTGCCATTCACCTCGCCCATGAGCACCGCTGCACGCACGCCTGCAGATTCGCAGACAGGAATTTCTGCAGCCGGATAATGTGCAAATGCCGGATCGATCTCCTCCAGCTCTGTCGGCATCGCCAGCCAGGTCTGCAGTCCCTGCAGCAGCGTACCGGACTCGCGAATGTCGGCAGGCATTCTCTCCGAGTGAACAATACCTTTGCCTGCCGTCATCAGATTGATTGCACCGGGCTCGATACGCTGCACGACTCCAAGACTGTCGCGATGCATGATGGCGCCGGAGAACAGATAGGTGACCGTGGAGAGTCCGATGTGTGGATGCTGGCGCACATCACCGGCAGTGCTGTTCGCAGGGAATGATGCCGGGCCCATGTGATCGAGAAATATGAAGGGACCCACGCGCTGACGCTCTCTGGTCGGCAACAGACGCTGCACCGGAAAGCCGATGTCCTGTGTACGGGGCGTGATCAATAGTGACATGTGAACCTCTGTGGGAGCGAGCCTTGCTCGCGATTGATGTATCTGCGCTGCACAATCGCGAGCAGGGCTCGCTCCCACACTCGTTCAAGCATCCGAGAGAAGGAGATGCGTCGCGTGAAAGCGCAGGTGCTCCTCAATGAACGTGGCAATGAAATAGTAACTGTGGTCGTAACCGGAGCGCGATCGGTAGTCGAGAGGATAACCGGCTGCGCGACACGCCTGCAACAGCAACTCCGGGCGCAACTGCTCGACAAGAAAGGAATCCGCCTCGCCCTGATCAACCAACATGGGCAATCTCTCGCTCGACGCTGCAACAAGCGCCGTCGCATCGTATTGCAACCATGCGCTGACATCGTCACCAAGATAGTGACTGAATGCCTTGTGCCCCCAGGGACACCGGCTCGGTGCCACGATGGGTGCAAAGGCGGACACTGAACGATAACGACCGGGATTGCGCAGCGCGACGACCAGCGCCCCATGGCCGCCCATCGAGTGTCCGGAGATTGACCGCGCGTTGCGGCTGACTGGCAATGAGTTCTCTATCAGCGTCGGCAACTCGTGCACCACATAATCGTACATGCGGTAGTGTCTTGCCCATGGCTGTTGTGTGGCGTTGACGTAGAATCCGGCACCCAGTCCGAGATCCCAGGCCTTGTCGGGAGAACCAGGCACATCGTCACCGCGCGGACTGGTGTCAGGTGCCACAATCGCGATGCCCAGCTCCGCAGCCATTCTCTGCGCGCCCGCCTTGTGGACAAAATTTTCATCCGTGCAGGTCAGACCCGAGAGCCAGTACAGCACGGGAACGGCATTATGGTGGCGGTCGATTGCGCTCTGCGGCGGCATGAAGACGGAAAACTTCATGCTGCAAGCGAGTACGGTGGAGTCATGCTGGAAGCGCAGTTGCTCGCCATCGAAACAGCGAGCGCTGGCAATTTTCTGAATTGTCATGGTGGCACTGGAATATGGTGGTACCGAGACCAGGTTAGTTGAGTGCCTTGGACTCTACAATATCCTGCAGTCTGGCAACAGACTTTTCGAGAGCACTCTTGGCCTCCGGATCGTGCGAGACCTTCGACAGGACGAAGTATGCTGTTCGGGCTACCTGGCGCCAACGCGGATTGCTGGGCAGCTTGTCGATCGAAAGGTAACGATTCATGGAGCGCGTACGCAGGCGGCCGTTGTCGATGCTCACGCTCCAGATACGGCTCTTCTCCGCCAGCTCGATGATCGACTCGCCTGTGATCTTCTGCCAGTAGTAGTGGCAGTCCTGCATCAACTTCACCAGCGCCTCGCGATACTGCTGTTCGTCATCACCATCGTTCTGCAACGCGCCGGACATGCTCTGGATGATACGGTCCACATTCTCCAGATCATTGAACAGATGACGATGCTTCTGCAGATCCTCTGGTGTGATTCGCGAGAGATATTCACTCAGGACCTGGGTGCGCTCCACATTACGATTGATCTGCGTGATCAGCTGCGGCAGTGCATCCTGCAGCTCTTCGTCATTGTCCATGTCAGGCAGGAGTCCATCCGTGCGCTGCAGCATCAACAGATAGAATTCCTGATCCAGGCTTAGAGGCAGAACACAAAGACGGACAGAAATTTCCTGAGCAACATCATCCGCATCTGCGGCAGGTCGCCGTAACGAGAAATTGAAATAGGTGGGAGTGTCCGGCCGTGAGATCACCGTTTCCTTGAACGGGAAACCAATGACATCGGCCAGCTCGTTGCTGACATCGGCAAGTGTCTCGACGAGGCGACCGAGAGGCGCCTCCTGATAATCCTCCGCGGAGATCGACAACAGATCTTCTGCCGCCTTGTTCACATTGACGACAATGCCTCTTTCGTCGATGGAGATCAGCGCGTCTCCTGTCACATCGAGCATCTTGGCAAGACGGGTTTCGCGTGCGCGCAGCTTGCGCTCGTTCTCCTCATACTTCTGCAGCTGCCAGTTCAGATGCAGATTCTCTTGCCTGACTTCCAGCAGACTGAGCATCTCGAACTGCTTGCCGATACGCACCTTCAACTCTTCCTTGCTGAAGGGTTTGCTGATGTAGTCGTTGGCGCCCATGTTGAGCCCCTTGACCAGGTCCTCGACACGATTCTTGGCTGTCAGGATCACGATGGGCAGTTCATCCATGCTGTATTGCTCGCGAATGCGCTGACACAGCTCGAAGCCTGTCATGATCGGCATCATCAGATCGAGGATCACGAGATCAGGTTTCTCTTCTTCGAGCATCGCCAGTGCATCATTGCCGTTGAGCGCGCTGACCATGTCATAGCTGCTTGATAGATGCTCCTGCACGATGCGCACATTCAGATACTCATCATCCACGACCAGAATTCTGCCGCGCTTGCGACGTGGCGCCGGCAGCGTACTGTGAACCGGTTCGACATCGCTGCTGCGACTGCGGCGTTCCACTATGGGCTGAGTGCTCTGCAGTATTTCGCTGAGTCTTTCACTGCCTTCCTTCGCCAGCTTCTTCGTACTCTTCGACGTTTCTGCGAGAGATATCTCCTTGTCACTGAGCAACGGCAAATCGAAGTAGAACGTGGAGCCTTCACCAGGACTGCTGCGCAGAATGATCTCCGTGCCGTGCAACTCCACCAGCTTCTGGGAAATCGCCAGCCCCAGACCCGTGCCACCCTCTTCGCGACTGGCCGCCGAATCGATCTGATAGAAACGATTGAAGATGCGCGATTGCTGATCTCTGGAAATTCCGATTCCGGTGTCCTTCACCATGATCCGCGCATCGATATCGATGATCTCGATGGAAACGGCCACCCAGCCGCGCTGCGTGAACTTGATGGCATTGGAGACGAGATTGAAGAGAATCTGCTGCAGACGATCCTCGTCCCCCATCACCAGCACAGGCTCGACCGGAAAATTCTCTGCCAGCTGAATGGGCTTGTCACCAATCAACGGGCGGCACATCTTGTTCACCAGGATACAGATGCTCTTCAGATCCACTGGCCGTTTGTGCAGTTCAAGATGGCCATTCTTGATCGCGGAAAAATCGATGACATCGTTCACCAGATTGGCGAGACGCTGGCCACTGATCTTGATCATCGCAAGATTCTCGCGAACACTTTCATCCAGAGTTCTGGACTTGTCCTCGAGAATGATCTCCGACAACCCGATGATGCCAGTGAGCGGCGTGCGCAGCTCGTGTGACACATTGGCGATGAATTCCTCTTTCACATCGTCTGCTTTCTGCAGCGCTTCAATCTTGAGTTGATTCGCTGTGAGCACATCGCTCTGTACCGTGCTGTATTCCTTGATGAGAGAATTGATCTTGTCACCAAGCCCCACTGAGAGCACAACCACTGCAATGGAGGTACTGAACTGCACGCTGTGAAAACTGAGCACAGGCGGAATGTTGACGCCGAGCCTCTGCATGATCTCCATGAAGATACCCACCAGCAACAGCGACCAGGCGATACCGAAGAAGTACGCCGGCCTGGCGCCAGTGCGCGACGCGACCCAGGCGGCAGCCGTGATGATCGCCAGTATCGACAGCGTGAAGAAAACCAGAAATCTGCTGAGCACGACGTAAGGAAGAAGCAACCCTGCAACAGCGTAACCCAGCGCCACCATGGCGGTGATACGCATGATGTTGTCCAGTATTGGGGCAACCTTGCCCACCTCGATGAACGAGCGCACGAACATCAGACCCGATACCGCTGCGAGGGCGATGAAAACGATGATGCTGCGATTCGCCCAGAACGAATTGTCCGGCCACAGATACTGGTAACTGAAACCCTGGAACGAGAAGGAGTATGACGCACCGGACATGACGAACAGCAGGAAGAACAGATAGCTGCGCTCCTTCGTCGTGACCCAGATGAAGAAACTGTAAAGCGCAATGATCAGCAACATCCCGTAGTAGATGCCCGCCCAGAAATACTCACTGCGAGAATCCGTGGCGTATGCATCCATGCTCAGCAGTGACACGGGCAACTGCACAGAGCCCGCACTCATCGCGCGGAAGTAGAGGGTCTGCTGCTGACCGGCAAGCACAGGAAAGGTGAAGATGATCGAATGATGTTCGAGGTCACGATTCGCGAACGGCAGTGTGTCGCCCGCACTCTTGTGCTGCCATGTGCCGTTGGCATCCTGATAGTGCAAATCGAACTGGTCGATGCTGGCGAAATCCATCTTGACCAGCCACTGCTGATCTTCCGTGAATTCGTTATCGATGGTGAGCGATGCCCACCAGGCAGAAGAGGAGAAACCGACGACTGGAAATCCCGGGCTGTCCCAGCGCTCACCGGAGTCAGCCAGATTCTCGATGGCCTCTTCGAGTGTCCATGCCTGGTTTACATCCTCGGCAAGTACCATCTCCCCACCGGGAAAAACTTCTGTTGAAAATTCATCCAACGAGGCGGCATTGGCCGGGCCCGCCGCAACGACCAACACCACAAGAGCCAGTGTCAGTGCCAGGGTGCACATTGCGCGAAGCGCGTGCGGAAATTTGGAGTGAGCCATTGTATGGTCTTGTTCAGGTTATTCTGCACGCATGCCGAATATGACTGATGCGAAGTCAACTGACCTCAGTATGCGGAAAACCCTGAGATTCGCAGTGTCTCCGCTCAAGTAACGCCCGAATCATATAAGGTTTGAATTACCCGTTCAATCGTTGCCTCCCCGCGCCACGCCATTTGGAGCACCACGGACGCCTGCCCTGGAGCGGAACATCGACTGGTCGAGAAAACTCGTCAACGCACCGGCTGCATCCCTTGTCGTCTGGCCATTGCCAGACAAAGCGGACATAATCCTCGGCCACATTGCATTGCCAGCATCAATGCCGCTCTACCCCGGCCATAATAAAATCAACGGAGGCTAGCCAATGTTCGTTCCCGCACAAGCCAGTCACAAAATCACAGGTCGCTCGACACTCAATGGCCTGCTTTCAACATCCCTGTTGCTCGCTGCCATCCTCTCGCCAATCATCGGTCATGCACAGGCTGCCAGTGATGACGCACCGTGGTTCGGCGTGATGCTGCCGCCTCCATTCCAGGTACACACACTGCCAGCCATCGTCGGCGACCGCGGCCCTGTGCCCGCAATGGTGCCGGAAGGCGAAGAAGGGTTCAGCGAGTTCGAGGGCGCGGTGATCTGGGAGGATCTCGAACGTGTCGTCGAGTTCTCCAAACAGAGTCGAGCGGAGCGCGAGATCGGCAGCGGTCAGCTTTGGGGGCGCATCGCAGGGTTCCCGTCAAACACACGCACCGTGA
>Ga0155965_1016_pt5 | contig 18024 bp, 14 predicted proteins | sample RifCSPlowO2_02_FD_107619 | JGI IMG/M metagenome (GOLD analysis project Ga0155965, IMG submission 107619) | Gammaproteobacteria bacterium RIFCSPLOWO2_02_FULL_57_10
GAGTTCTTGCCATCGACAATGATGCCCGACGACTGGAAAGGCTGCGGGAGAATCTGGACAGACTGAGCCTCTCGGCCGACGTCACGGTGGGTGATGCCAGTCAGCTGGAAGACTGGTGGGACGGAGAGCCTTTCGACCGAATCCTGCTGGATGCTCCATGTTCGGCTACCGGCATCATTCGTCGCCATCCCGACATCAAACTGCTGCGTCGTGCAGAAGACGTGGTGAAACTGCACCGGATTCAATCAACGTTGCTGGAAAGTCTCTGGAAGGCGCTCAAGCCCGGCGGCCTGTTGTTGTATTCGACGTGTTCCGTGCTTCCCGCAGAGAACAGCGCGATTGTCGCCGCCTTTCTGGCCGCCACACCCGATGCAAAACATGAGGCAATTCAGGGGGAATGGGGAGTAGAATGCGCCCTTGGCAGGCAATTGCTTCCACATCCGGACGGCAATGACGGTTTCTACTATGCCCTGTTGAGAAAGTGGAGAGCCAGCAGTACATGAAGATCATCATTCTCGGCGCGAACCATGTTGCAACGTCCCTCGCGGAAAACCTGGCCAGAGAAGCCAATGACATCACCATTGTCGATCCCGACTCCGAACGGTTGCGTGAGCTGAAAGATCGTATCGATATCGGCACAGCGGTAGGGCAGCCCTCACACCCGGATGTGCTGCGCATGGCCGGAGCGGAAGATGCCGACATGCTCATCGCCGTGACCGAGAATGACGAAGTCAATCTCGTCGCCTGTCAGATTGCTCATACCCTTTTCAAGACCCCCAAGAAAATCTGCAGACTGCGCTCGGCGTCTTACATGGAGGCTGAGGATCTCTTTCACCCCGGTGGCATCGCGGCCGATGTGGTCATCAGTCCGGAGCAGCTCGTTTCCCATTACATCGAACGCCTGATTGATCTGCCCGGTTCTCTGCAGGTCCTCGACTTTGCCGGCGGCAAGGCGCAATTGGTGGCAGTGAAGGCGTACTACGGCGGACCTCTTGTTGGACAGGAGATCCGTTTTCTGCGTGAACACATGCCTTCCGTCGACACTCGAGTGGCCGCGATTTTCCGTCGCGACAGGGCGATCATGCCCGAGGGCTCAACGGTGATCGAAGCCGATGACGAAGTTTTCTTCATTGCCGCCCAAGGCAATATTCGCGCGGTGATGGGTGAGTTGCGCCGTCTCGACAAGCCTTACAAGCGACTGATCATCGCGGGGGGCGGCAACATCGGCTCGCGACTCGCGGAGGCCGTGGAGAAGCGCTACCAGACCAAGATCATCGAACGTAATGCCGATCGTTGCGCCTATCTTTCCGAACGCCTCAACCGGGCAATCGTGTTGTGCGGCGAGTCCTCTGACCGGGAGTTGTTGCTCGAGGAGAGCATCGAAGACACTGACGTGTTTCTCGCCCTCACCAACGATGACGAAGCCAACATCATGTCGTCGATGCTGGCCAAACGCTTGGGTGCCCGCAAAGTCATGACCCTCATCAACAACCCCGCTTACGTCGACCTCGTACAGGGCGGGGAAATCGATATCGCCATCTCTCCCCAGCAGGCCACCATCGGCAGTCTGCTCACTCACGTGCGTCGTGGCGACATCGTCAACGTGCATTCACTGAGACGCGGGGCAGCGGAAGCGCTGGAGGCAATTGCTCATGGCGATCCGCAGTCATCGAAAGTGGTTGGAAAAGCCATCGAAGACATCGAGCTGCCGCAGGGAACCACCATCGGCGCCATCGTGCGCAATGATGAAGTCCTGATCGCTCACGACAACATCGTTGTGCAATCCGGTGACCACGTGATCCTGTTCCTCGTGGACAAGACTCGCATTCCCGAAGTTGAGCGACTGTTCCAGGTAGGGCTCGGGTTCTTCTAGGGTTCTTTGACAAACTATGCATCTTTCCATTGTGTCCAGAATCCTCGGCGTGCTCTTGATGCTCTTCAGCATCCTCGCCAATCTGCCCTCGGTTCTGGTCTCACTGCTGTATCGCGATGGGGAAATCGCTTCGTTCTTGACCGCTCTGCTTATAACGTTTCTCACCGGGTTCATCCTGTGGCTGGTGACGCTGAACGCGAAAAAAGAGCTGCGTACCCGCGATGGTTTTCTGATAGTGACGCTGTTCTGGTCAGTGCTGGGTACATTCGGCGCGCTGCCGTTCCTGTTTTCACAGTCATTGCCATTGTCGATTACGGACGCAGTGTTTGAATCCATCTCTGGCCTTAGCACAACGGGGGCGACTGTAATCGTCGGTCTTGACGATCTACCCAAGTCGATTCTTTTTTATCGCCAGCAACTTCAGTGGCTTGGTGGAATGGGTATCGTCGCTCTTGCTGTTGCGGTATTGCCCATGCTCGGTATCGGCGGTATGCAACTCTACCGTGCGGAAAGCCCAGGCCCTGTGAAGAACGACAACCTTGTTCCGCGCCTTGCGGAAACTGCAAAAGCCCTTTGGTACATCTATCTCGCGCTGACGGTGGTGTGCACGCTGTGTTTCTGGATTGCCGGCATGAGCCTGTTCGATGCGATCTGTCACAGCTTCTCCACTGTCGCGATCGGGGGTTTTTCCACTCACGATGCCAGCCTCGGATATTTCGACAGCTCACTCATCAACGTGATCGCAATCGTTTTCATGTTTCTTGCAGGAATCAACTTTGCGCTGCATTTCGCTGCCTGGCGTACACACAATTTTCGCCAGTATCTGCGCGATCCGGAGTTCAAGTTCTATTCCGCGATTCTCGGTATTGTCTCAGTAGTCACCGTCAGCGTGCTGTACTTCTCCAGCACCTATGGACTCTTCGATTCAGTGATTCATGGCATCTTCCAGACCGTGTCGATTGCGACCACAACCGGTTTCACGACTGCAGATTTCAGCTCATGGCCATCGGTGCTGCCCTACATGTTGATCTACGCCTCGATCATCGGCGCCTGCGCAGGCTCCACTGGTGGTGGCATGAAGGCGATTCGAATTCTGTTGATTCTCAAACAGGGATTGCGGGAAGTGCAGCGCCTGATTCATCCGAACTCGATCATTCCCGTGAAGCTTGGCAGGACACTGGTTCCGGATCGAGTGATTGAATCCGTGTGGGGATTCTTCGCGGTCTATGTAATGGTGTTCCTGGCACTTCTGTTGGCGCTGCTGGCAACAGGCCTGGATGTGGTCACTGCGTTCAGCGCTGTCGGGGCCAGCATCAACAATCTGGGCCCGGGGCTTGAAGGAGTAGCACAGAATTACAGCGCCTTGTCTGGCGCAGCGAAGTGGATTCTTTGCGCGGCCATGTTGCTGGGTCGACTGGAGATCTTCACGCTGCTGGTGTTGTTCCTGCCGATGTTCTGGCGGCGCTAGCGGTAGAGCGTGTTTTTGGAATTATCGGGCCGGTGCTTGAAGCGGCGATATTCCCATTGATACTGCGCCGGCGCCTGGCGCACACAATCTTCTACGGATTGGTTCAGGGCAGTCGCGGCCGTGAGCAGGTCGGGGCTATCGATCCCGGCGCGCGCAGCACCGAAGACGATCTCGAACCCTGCGCCCGCAGGCAGACGCTTTGCAAATACGGTGATGACGGCTGCGCCAGTTCTGGCGGCGAGTCTTGCGATCAGTGTCATGGTTAGTGCGTTCACGCCAAAAAATGGGGCATACACACCACCCTCCGGATTCGGTTCTTGATCCGGCAAAATTCCTACAATTTCACCTTGCTCAAGTGCTTTGACCAGCATTGCCACACCCTTTCTGTTGGTGGGAGCAAGCCTGGCGCCGCCACGGGAACGGAACTCGACCATATCCTCTTCAAAACGGGAGAGCTTGGGCGGCTTGTAGAGATAGGTGGTGGGTCCGCAGTTCGTCAGATACGGGCCGCAGGTTTCCCAACTTCCCAGATGAGGGGCCAGAACGATAACTCCTTTCTTCGCCGCCAGTGCCTCGCTCAGAATTTCATGACCACTGATACAGACGATGCTGCCGAGCACTTTTGCAAGGGGGGCATGCCAGATGTAGCCAAACTCACATCCGGTCTTGGCAGTCTCAACGAGGCTGTCTTTCGCCAAAGTGGCAATTTCGCTTTCGCTCAGCTCCGGGAAGCAAAGCCGCAGATTGGTGCGTGTCACATGTCGTGATTCAGTTGGAAGATAGCTGACGACGGTACCGATCAGCGTCCCGAACGCCTGGTTGAGAGGTAACGGCAACCAGGAACAAAACCGGAGCAGCGCCTTGATCAGGAGGACTTTGAGAGCTTGGATGAGAGGACTCCTGTCAGCAGCGGAATGTTTGCACCCCAGAGTTGGTGACTTACGCTTTGGACGTCCGTTTGCAACCCTGGCCGGGGATTCTACCTCAGGCCCGGAGAGCCGGCAAAACTCCAGGCGAGGCGCCCGAGCCTTATCGCGGACAAGCCCGCTCCCACATTTTCCTGACGACAACAGTCGACCCCTCTGCCGGCACCCCATCCCCTGCAAGTATAGATATTGACTAGGGAATCAAGGATAATCGCAAGCCTTAAAAATCAGTCCCCGGAGATTTTCTTGTCTGCTTCAGCACCGCAACCCGACCTCGGAACCTTTCAGGGTTTGATCCTTGCACTTCAACAGTTCTGGGCAAACAAAGGTTGTGTCCTCATGCAGCCTTTGGACATGGAGGTAGGGGCGGGCACATTTCACCCGGCCACATTCCTGCGTGCGATCGGCCCGGAAAGCTGGCACACCGCATACGTACAGCCCAGTCGCCGCCCGACTGACGGACGTTACGGCGAGAATCCCAACCGTCTGCAGCACTACTACCAGTTTCAGGTCATTCTCAAGCCATCCCCACCCGACATTCAGGAGCTTTATCTGGAGTCTCTGGAGAGCCTGGGGATAGACACTCGCATTCACGACATCCGTTTTGTGGAAGACAACTGGGAATCGCCGACGCTCGGTGCCTGGGGACTGGGCTGGGAAGTCTGGCTCAACGGCATGGAGGTCACACAGTTCACTTACTTCCAGCAGGTAGGTGGACTCGAGTGTCATCCGGTCAGTGGTGAGATTACCTACGGTATCGAACGCATCGCCATGTACCTGCAAGGCGTGGACAGCATTTACGACATCGTCTGGACCAACGGCCCGAATGGTGTCGTGACCTACGGCGACGTGTTCAAGCAGAACGAAGTGGAAATGTCGGCCTACAATTTCGAGCACGCCAACGTCGACAATCTGTTCCGCTATTTCAATGACTGCGAAGAGCAGTGCCAACTGCTGATCGAGAAGGGTCTGGCCCTGCCGGCCTACGAGCAGGTGTTGAAGGCTTCACACTATTTCAACCTGCTCGATGCCCGTCATGCCATCTCCGTCACCGAACGTCAGCGCTACATCCTGCGGGTACGGACGCTGTCCCGACTGGTGGCCGAAGCCTACTATGCGAGCCGCAAGGCGCTGGGCTTTCCGTTGGCACCGGCCGAGTTGCGCGAGCAATATCTGGATAAATAAATGCATGGTCAATTCGAGCTTGCTGGCTCGTGACTCCCTTGGACATTGTGGAAGAATCGCAGGACACCATGGCAACAAAAGATTTTCTGGTTGAGATCGGCACTGGAGAGCTTCCTCCGAAAGCATTGCGGATGCTGTCAGAGTCATTTCTCGAAGGCTTGCGCGCGGCGCTGAAGTCGGCGGACCTGGCATTCGATTCCATCACGCCCTTTGCCACACCCCGTCGTCTGGCCGTTCGTGTCACGGGGCTGCAGGAGCATCAGGCAGACAAGGCTCAGGAGCGGTTCGGTCCAGCACTTGCCGCAGCTTATGACAAGGATGGCAAGGCCACTCCAGCGGCGGCGGGTTTCGCACGCTCTTGCGGCGTGGCATTGGAAGACCTTGATAGCGTCGAGAAAGACGGTGTCGTGAAACTGGTGCATCGCTCAGTGGCAAAGGGTGGTGATACGCGTTTGCTGCTCGCGGACATGGTGGCGCGCTCGCTCGCCGCACTGCCCATTCCCAAGAAGATGCGCTGGGGAAGCAGTCGCGATGAATTTGTTCGCCCGGTCCATTGGGTCGTCATGCTCTTTGGTACTGAGGTTGTCCCCGCCACCGTTCTTGGAATCACCTCGAGCAATCAGTCTCGCGGCCATCGCTTTCTCCATAATCAGCAGGTGATGCTGGGCTCTGCCGCAGAGTACGAAGACAAACTTCTTGCTGCAAGCGTGATCGTTGACTATGAGCAGCGCAAGGCGCTGATTCGTAAACTGGTCGCAGCAGAAGGGGAGAAACTGGGCGCCAGGGTTGTGATCGAGGAAGACTTGCTGGAAGAGGTAACGAGTCTTGTGGAATGGCCGATCGCATTGACAGGGAAATTCGACACGCACTTTCTTTCTGTCCCGCGCGAAGCACTCGTCTCTTCAATGAAGTCGCATCAGAAGTGTTTCTATCTGCTGGATCAGCAGGGAAACCTGCTTCCCAACTTCGTTACCGTCAGCAATCTGAAGAGTCTTGACCCCTCTCAGGTCATTGCGGGCAATGAGCGCGTGATTCGCCCACGCCTGTCCGATGCACGCTTCTTCTACGACACTGATCGCAAGCAGTCTCTTGCATCACGCCTTGAACAACTGAAGACCATCGTCTTTCAGCAGGAGCTCGGCACAGTATTCGAGAAGTCACAACGCGTCTCACGGCTGGCAGGTCTGATCGCCATCGAGCTGCCCGCCAACGAAACGTGGTGTGCACGCGCCGCACTGCTTTCCAAATGCGATCTCGTGACCAACATGGTCTCGGAGTTCGCGGAACTGCAGGGTATCATTGGCCAGTACTATGCGCTGCACGACAACGAACCTGCTGAGGTTGCGGCGGCGTTGAACGAACAATACATGCCACGCTTTTCCGGCGACCAGCTGCCTGGAACACTGACCGGCAGCGTGCTTGCAATCGCAGATAAGCTCGACACGATTGTTGGATTGTTTGCAATTGGCCAACCGCCCACTGGTTCAAAAGATCCCTTTGCCCTGCGCCGTGCCGCTTTGGGGATTCTGCGCATCATCGTCGAGAAGGAACTCGATCTCGATATTCTGCAGGCGATTCGATTGGCGTGCGCAGGTTACAGCAACCTCACAGTGAAACCCGGTCTCGACAATCAGGTATTCGAATTCCTGCTGGATCGCTTCAAGGCGTGGTATCAGGCGGAGGGTGTGAGCGCGGAGGTGTTCCAATCGGTACTTGTGCTGCGACCATCCAAACCACTGGATTTCAATCTGCGTATTCGCGCCGTGCATCACTTCAGCAAACTTCCCGAAGCCCAGTCGTTGGCGTCGGCGAACAAGCGCGTGTCCAACATCCTGCAGAAGGAAGTGGGCAGCGACGAATCTGGCAAGATCAATCCTGCTCTGTTCAAGGAGGAGGCGGAAAAGCTGCTGGCAAAAGTGCTGGACGATCAGAACGCAATTGTCACACCGCTGTTCCAGAATCGGGATTACACCCGCGGCCTGGAATCATTGGCGAGCTGCAAGGTTGCGATTGATCGGTTCTTCGATGATGTGCTGGTGATGGATGAAGATCCTGTTATCCGCGGCAATCGCATTGCATTGCTTACCGAGTTGCGCAGCCTCTTCCTGAAAGTCGCTGACATCTCGTATCTTCACAATAGCTGAGTTGTTCATCATGGCCGGAGCGCAGTTCGAGTGAAACTGATAATTCTGGACAGGGACGGGGTCATCAACGAAGACTCGGATGATTACATCAAGTCCCTTGATGAATGGATCCCCATTCCGGGCAGCATCGAGGCCATCGCCGCGCTGAGTCGTGCTGGTTATACAGTGACAGTCGCGACCAATCAGTCCGGCATTGCCAGAAAGTATTTCGATGAGTATGAATTGGCCGGCATGCATCAGAAGATGTGTTCGCTCGTTGAGGATGCTGGCGGTGAGATCAGCGGAGTATTCTTCTGTCCCCACGGCCCAGAGGATGATTGTGAGTGTCGCAAACCTCGCACGGGCCTTCTTGAGCAGATCGAATGTGAGTTCGGCACCTCTGTGGAAGACGCCCCCTTTGTTGGCGACAGCGCCAAGGACATTCTCGCCGCCAAACTTGCTGGTTGTCGACCAGTGTTGGTGTTGACCGGCAAGGGCAAGGCGACACTTGCCGAAGCTGGCGAAGGGGAGCTGGCAGGTGTCGAGATATTTGCAAGTCTGCAGGAATACGTTAAAGCGCTATTGCAGTCTGGAAGCCCAGTGTGAACATGGCACTGAATTTTCATCGCTTACCAGGCATTCCATCATTTATCGATGTTGATCTCTCATGTTGAATCGCTGGTTTCTCTTTGTCCGCTCGATACTGTTCTACTTCGGATACTTCGTCGCCACAGTCATCATCTCCACCCTGGGTCTGACTCTCTTCGTGCTGTTGCCACAGAGAATGCGATTTACTCTTTATCGCGCATGGTGTCGATTTGTTTTGATCTGGCTTCGGCTGACGTGCGGGATTCGCTATGAGATCGAAGGGATGGAAAACATTCCGGACCATCCCGTCGTCACTCTGAGCACACATCAAAGCGCGTGGGAAACCATCTTCCTGTACTACGCTGTGTCGCCTGTCTGTCCGATTCTGAAAAAGGAGCTTCTCAGCATTCCGTTCTGGGGCTGGGCAATGAGCATGCAGAGACCCATTGCCATCGACAGGAGCAAGCCTCGTGAGGCTGGCAAGACCTTGTTGGTAGAGGGTAGGGCGCGACTGCAGGAGGGATTGTCTGTCGTGATATTTCCCGAGGGAACCCGAAGCCCCGCAGGAACTGTGAAACCATTCTCTCGCGGCGGAGCCAAACTTGCCGTTACGGCAGGGACCCCGGTGTTGCCAGTGATTCACAACGCGGGTCACTGCTGGCCCGCTCACACGTTGATGAAAAAACCTGGTGTCATCAGGATTCGTTTCGGAAAACTCCTGCCCGTGGAGGACAGGAGTTCGACCGAGGTGACAGATGCCTTCTCCGCGTGGGTCGCAGACAACATGGACATCATGAACACCGACGCCGTTAAATGATCTCGGGATCTTTTATGGCGCGGGTTTGACTACAGTGGCGCTGTCCAGTGCCACCATTGTTTGCGACAACGCTCTACCAGCCAATGACGCGCCGGTCTGCATGGTGATTGCTGTTTGAGAAAGGATGTTGCCTTGGAAATGCGCGCCTGTCTCGATCAGCACCTGACCTGCAACCTGCCAGAATATGTTCTTGGCCTGGGCACCCCCTGAAAGTGTAATTCGTTTGGCAGCACTGATACTCAGATCCCCGGCTATCTGGAAAATCCACACATCATCGGCGCCTCCACTGATCACGAGATCAGTCGGAATGGTGACCGAAGTTCCCCACTTGTACAGGCCTCCTGTCAGCGTACGGCCCCCAATATTACCCGCACCCAGATTCAAGAAGTCTGGCGTCGGTCGACCCGCTGCATCCGTGTAGGCCGTTTGCATGTCCAACACAGCTGTAGTGAGGTTGGAGTTGGTGGGAGGCGTCATGTCGGCGCCATACAAACTACCTGTCACCTGTGGTGAAGTTGCCGACGTCGTGCCGATCAGAGTCAACGAGAAACCTGTCAGGAAAGAAGTGGCCGCCGGACTGACGCCCACATCACCAGTGATTGCAGACGCGGGCACGGTGGACACGGCTGACTTGGCGAGAATCGCATAGCTTGCGGAAGAGCCCAACAGGACAGCGGCTGGTCCCAACTTCGCAGTATCGGCCACCACGGTGTACACCACAGCGTGCTTGCCATTGTTGATCATGTCGCTCTCGGTCAGGCCGTAGCCAATGTAGAGTTTTGCACCGATGTAGCTGGACAGATCCGTGTTCGCAAAAAGTACTGCTGACCCGCTGTTCAGAGTGGTTGTGGCCAGAACAGGCACCGGGCCAGAGTTGAATGCAGTCCAACCCTGTGGGGTTAGGAAGTACCAACTACTGCCAAAATTGAAACCGGCATAGTAGTTACCTGTTCGTCCAATATCGGCATCGGCCACATTGACGGTGGCTGTCAGCGTCAGACTCTTGGTGGTACCTGAGGTGGCTGCGGAAAAGCTTGCCGTTGGCGCGGCATGTGCGCTGCTCATCAAAGCAGTCATGACAAATAGGGGAAGCCAGGCTAGCCAAGCTTTGTGTTTAAGGGTTTTCAATATTCGTGTCATACGTGACTCCAGTTCGAGCGAGAAATTCAGGATAAGGCAGAGCTGAGACGTGGCGATGGGCCACAAGCCCCTGTAAGGAAGCAAGAGTGACTATAGAGGGAAGAGGGGGGTGCTCACTGTTGGTTGGTGCACACAGGGAGTCGATAAGTCGAGAGATAGCTGTTCGCACTGGAGAACCCCTGCCCATTGCGGGCAAGAGCTCAACCGATGCTGTAACTTATATAACTAATTGTTATATATCTAGATTTTGAGCGGCAAGGGCGTTTGATTCGATGAATTCGCGACGTGGCTCCACCTGATCACCCATCAGAGTGGTGAATAACTGATCAGCTCCGATGGCGTCCTCTATCGTCACCTGCAGCATCCGTCTGCTTTCCGGATCCATGGTCGTTTCCCAAAGTTGTTCAGGATTCATCTCGCCCAGTCCCTTGTAGCGCTGCAGATAATGGCCCTTCATGGCGTCCGCCGTGAGCCATTCCAGGGCCTCGGCAAAGCTCTTCACTTCCTGTTTGCGTTCACCGCGCTGCACAAACGCGCCTAGCTCTATCAGGCCGTCCAATGTGGAGCCCAATTTCACTATCGCCTTGTACTCGCCGGAATGGAAGAAATCGGTGTTGAATTGGTAATCCTTTGTCAAACCGTGGAACGATTGCTGCACATGCGGCAGGTACACATTGCGTTCCTTGTCCTTGGTCGCCGTGATCTGGTAGCCAAGGCTGGTCTTCGGATGGATTCTGGCCAGAGTCGCAGACAGCTCTCCCACCCAGGTGGTAACTTCTTCCTCGTCGAGTCTGCTTTCCTGCAGCTCTCGCGTGAAGATCATCGCCTCCAGTATCTCGGAAGGGTAGAGCCGGTTGAGTCGGCTGATGATGGCGTACGTGCTGTTGTACTGTTTCACGATAGCATCAAGAGCATCGCCATGAATGGCGGGCGCCTCGGGATTGACATACAGATTGGCGCCTTCGAGCGCGATCTGGGTCTGATATTTCGCCAACTCGTCGTCATCTTTCAAGTACTGCTCATTTTTGCCTTTGCGGATCTTGTACAGCGGCGGTTGGGCGATAAAGATATGGCCGCGCTCCACAAGTTCGCGCATCTGGCGGAAGAAGAAAGTCAGAAGCAAGGTTCGGATGTGGGAACCGTCTACGTCAGCGTCGGTCATGATGATGATGCTGTGGTAGCGAAGATTGGCAGGGGAGAACTCCTCGTTGCCAATGCCGCAACCGAGCGCCTTGATCAGCGTGCCGATCTCAGCTGAGCTCAACATCTTGTCGAAGCGCGCCTTCTCGACGTTCAGGATCTTTCCCTTGAGGGGCAGAATTGCCTGATTCTTGCGATTCCTGCCTTGCTTGGCTGAACCACCCGCAGAGTCACCCTCGACGATGTAAATTTCTGATAATGCGGGATCTTTTTCCTGACAATCCGCCAATTTCCCTGGTAGTCCGGCGATGTCGAGAGCACCTTTTCTGCGGGTCATCTCGCGCGCCTTGCGCGCAGCTTCTCGAGCCCTGGCCGCTTCGAGCATCTTGTTGACGATCGCCTTGGCCTCAAGCGGGTTTTCCATCAGGAAGTCAGTGAAGTGGCTGGCCATTTCCTGCTCAACAACAACCTTGACCTCCGAAGAGACCAGCTTGTCCTTGGTCTGTGAGGAGAATTTGGGATCGGGGACCTTCACCGAGATGATCGCGGTGAGCCCTTCGCGAGCGTCATCCCCGGTAGTCGCGACTTCCTTGCCTTTCTTGGCAGTCACTTCTTTGTCGATGTAGGTATTCAGTACTCGGGTGAGTGCGGCGCGGAAACCAGCCAGATGCGTGCCGCCATCTTTCTGAGGAATATTGTTGGTGTAAGGGAAGATGTTTTCCTGATAAGTGTCATTCCACTGCAGGGCGACTTCCACAGAAATGCCATCTTCGGCGCGCTCCGCAACGAAGTAGAAGATCTTGTTCACAGGGGTTTTGTTGGTATTCAGGTAATTGACGAATGCCTTGAGGCCACCTTCATATTTGAAGAGGTCCTGTTTGCCGGTTCGTTCGTCCTTAAGCTGAATTGAGACCCCGGCGTTGAGGAAGGCGAGTTCACGCAGCTTCTTGGCCAGGATGTCGTAATGAAATTCGATATTGGAGAACGTCTCCTTGGATGGTTTGAAGTGGCATTCTGTGCCTGTCGCTTCGGTCTCGCCAACAACGGCCAGTGGGGCCTGCGGCACACCGTGGACATAGTTCTGCTCATGAACCTTGCCACCTCGGCGAATGGTCAGCTTCAATTCCTCAGACAAGGCGTTAACCACAGAGACGCCTACACCATGCAGCCCTCCGGATACCTTGTAGCTGTTGTCGTCAAACTTGCCGCCTGCGTGCAGTACCGTCATGATTACTTCGGCAGCGGAAACACCTTCGGAGTGCATATCTGTTGGGATGCCACGCCCGTTATCAGAAACAGTGACTGTTTCACCGGGATGGATGGTCACACGAATATCATCGCAATGACCTGCAAGCGCCTCGTCGATCGAGTTATCCACGAGCTCGAAAACCATGTGGTGAAGACCCGTGCCATCGTCGGTGTCACCAATGTACATTCCTGGTCTCTTTCTGACCGCGTCCAGGCCTTTAAGGACTTTGATACTTGATGAGTTATACGTGGAATCCTGGGACATCTGTACTCTCCAAATTTTGGCTTATCAACAGCCTGGTTACAGCAGCACACGAGCCCGAGTCATGCTCCGGACACGTTGCCCACCATGATATTTCTTTAATTGCAGGCTCGGGCAGAACCAGCCCAGGAACCTGACTTCTATTGCCATATTTTACCATGTTCCACGTGGAACTTTCGTGGCAATAATGCCGCAGGCCAACAATTCTCGAGCTCACTCTGATCTACACAGGTCAAGAACACCTGGCAGCCGAGCTCGGCAAGCAAGCCGCATACGCGCATTCTATTGGCCGCGTCGAGCTCAGAGGGAAGATCGTCGACAAGGTAGACTCCTGCAACACCATTGATGCGGGAGAGCAGGTGCCCTTGAGCAATTTTCATGGCACTGACAAGCAGCTTCTGCTGACCGCGCGAGAGAACCTCGTCCGCGCCCAGCCGGCCAACCCGTACCACAATATCCGCTCTGTGCGGCCCATTTTGTGTCGCACCGTATTTGATGTCTCGAATGAGATTGCCAGAGAGCACATCCTCGAGAGATCTTCCCTCATCCCAGCCGCGAGAGTAACTCACGGATAGCGTCGGGATACTGATCAGCGTTCGTAATATCTCCTCGAACAACGGAAGAAACGCGGCGAAATAGCTACTCCTCGACTCATCAAGCAGGTCAGCCAATCGGCAAAGTTCGACATCCCAAGCCAGCAACTGCTTGCGATCGAGGTTCCGTTCCTTGAGTAGCAAGTTTCTGTGGGCCAGGCATTTTGCTGCGTCCCTCCAATTACTGACAAACTCGTGTTCCACGTGGAACACACCCCAGTCCAAAAATCTCCGCCTCACCTTTGGGCTGCCCTCAAGGAGGGAAAAGCTCTCGGAATTGAGCACCTGGACGGGGAGGTGACGCGCGGCCTCAACCCAGCTGCGCTGTCTCTCACCAAGGACTTTCAAGACATGCGCACCCTGTTTTCTGGACTTGCTGAGGCCTATCGAAATTCCATTCTGCAGCTCACCGAAAACAATGCACTCGTCCTGAGTGTCCTGAATCAGAGGCTCCAGTTTCTGGCTGCGGAACGAGCGACCCGAACCCAGCAGATGGATAGCTTCAAGCAGGCTGGTCTTGCCGCTGCCATTATCTCCGGAGAGGATGTTGATGCTATCTGCGGGGGATATATGGACTTCGGACAGGTTCCGAAGTCTCAGCACATCAAGTCGGGAAATTGCAGCCATGCCTTAACAACAATGCGATTGCGAGCAATGATCTACAGTAATCTGGTGAGCCAGAAGACTAGAGTCGCATCGGCATGACGACATAAAGCGCATCCCCATTGCCGCTTGCGGCCTCGATCAGCGCGCTGCTATTCGAGTCCAGCAGAGTAAGCTTCACTTTGTCAGACGCAAGCACCGAAAGCACATCGACCAGGTAGCTGACATTGAAACCAATCTCGAGAGCCTCGCCACTGTACTCGACGGACACCGACTCTTCGGCCTCTTCCTGATCAGGGTTGTTGGCAAGAATCCTGATCTCGCCGTCCGACAAGAGAATCCGAACCCCGCGATACTTTTCGTTGGAAAGAATGGAGGTGCGGGCAAAGGCCTGCTTCAGCTCCTGACGATCACCGACGACAAACTTGTCGCCCCCTTTGGGTAGAACGCGGTTGTAGTCCGGGAACTTGCCGTCGACAAGCTTGGAAGTGAAGGTGAAGTCCTTGGTGCGGGCCCGCACATGATTACGCCCGAAAACGATCGCTATATCATCCTCATCGCCACTCAGCAGTCTGCCCAGTTCGACAACGCCCTTGCGTGGAAGAATGAGCTGAACAGGCGCATCCACGGCATTCTGCGCCGCAAGCGTCTGCATGGCCAGCCGGTGTCCATCAGTAGCCACAACACGAAGATAGTTCTTCGCCAGCTCAAACAGCATGCCGTTGAGGTAGTAGCGCACATCCTGCTGGGCCATGGCAAAGGAGGTGCCATCCAGCAAACCTTTCAATGCCTGCTGCGGGAGAGTCAGTTCGTAAGTACCAGGCTCTTCCTCGGTATTAGGGAATTCTGTAGCGGGCAGAGTAGCCAGACTGAATCGGCTGCGACCGGACTTGATGACAATCTTTGAATCATCCACAGTGAATTCCAGCTTGGAGTCCTCTGCCAGAGACTTGCAGATATCCACCAGTTTGCGAGCAGGGACAGTGATGTCGCCAGGACGACTCGGACCATCAACTTTCACGCGGCCAACAAGCTCCACTTCAAGGTCGGTGCCGGTAATCGACAACTCTGCATTGGCATTCAGAGACAGCAGCACGTTGGACAATACCGGCAGTGTCTGTCTTCTTTCGACAACACCGGATACCAGCTGCAGAGGTTTCAGTATGGCTTCCCTGGAGATCACAAAATGCATAGTTAGTCACTCAGTCAGTTTGAATTGATTGTTTTTCGAATACGGTTTCAGGTCGCCAGCGCGCGCAGAAGATTGTTGTAATCCTCGGAAATATCCATCGACGCCTGGCGCAGCTTCTTGATCTGTTTGCAGGCATGCAGGACAGTCGTATGGTCACGCCCTCCGAAGGCATCGCCAATCTCAGGCAAACTGTGATTGGTCAATTCCTTGGAGAGGCTCATCGCCACCTGTCGCGGGCGAGCCACAGATCGGTTGCGCCTCTTGGACAACATGTCCGCCATCTTGATCTTGTAGTACTCGGCAACGGAACGCTGAATATTATCTATCGTCACCAGCTTGTCGTGCAGAGCGAAGAGGTCCTTCAGCGCTTCCTTGACCAACTCCAGGTCAATTGGACGACCCACGAAATTGGCATGCACAATCACCTTCTTCAGCGCTCCTTCAAGCTCTCGTACGTGAGAGCGCAGGCGTTGAGCAATGAACATTGCGGCATCGCCAGGCAACTCGATGTTACTTTGCTCGGCCTTGTTGATCAGAATCGCCGCTCGTGTTTCCAACTCCGGCGGTTCCACCGCCACCGAGAGTCCCCAGCCAAAGCGAGACTTCAGTCTCTCTTCTAACCCATTGATTTCTTTGTGGTATTTGTCGCTTGTGAGAATAATCTGCTGCCCCCCCTCGAGGAGAGCGTTGAAGGTGTGAAAGAACTCCTCCTGAGAGCGCTCTTTACCAGCAAAGAATTGTATATCATCGATCAACAGCGCATCCACGGATCTGTAGTAGCGCTTGAATTCATTGATGGCATTCAACTGAAGAGCGGTGACCATTGTTGCAACGAATGTCTCCGAATGCAGATACACCACCTTGGCATCGGGTTTACGAGCTACCAGGTAATTGCCGATAGCGTGCATGAGATGGGTTTTACCCAGACCCACGCCACCATATATAAAGAGAGGGTTGTATGCACCACCGGGATTCTCGGCCACCTGCATCGCGGCAGCTCTTGCAAGCTGGTTCGATTTTCCCTCGATGAAGTTGTCGAACGTGTTCTCTGGATTCAGACTGCCCTTGTGCCGAAGTTTCCCGTCAATGATCACCTCCATGTTTCGGGAGGAGCGCTTGATCAGCCCGGATGACCTTGACGACGGTTGTTCTATCAGGGGAGTGGAAGCCGTTGTACGCGATTTTTCTGGAGTCGACTCCCTGCGCAAATAAGCGGGTTCCAACTCGACAGCGGGTACAGACGTCGCCACCTGCACGCTTGCCGAAGACGGGCGCTGCGTGCCAATCTCGAACACCAGATCTACCGAGCTACCGCGAGAATTCTCAGTCAGCAACTCCATGATCCTGCCAAGAAACTTCTCCTTCACCCAGTCGAGCACGAACCTGTTGGGCGCATAGAGTCTCAGCTCGTTGGCTGAGCTCTCAGCATAAAGGGGCCTGATCCAGGTGTTGAACTGTTGGGAAGGTAACTCGTTCTTCAAACAACTAACACAGCTTTGCCAATTTACCGAATTCACTCTTTTTATTACCTATCTATTATCGTCTGGAACTAATTGGAGCAACGATTCTAGCGCGGGCCTCAATAGTTATCCACACCCTATAGCCATAAAAGCAGTTTTCTTCCCTCGTTATTTTTCCTTTATATTTCAATTTGATACATGAATATCAGGCAAAAATAGCGGGAAAAACCAAGACGAAAAGTGCAGTACTGTCATTCGATAAATCCTGTGGGTAACTTGTTATTAACAGCGTATAAAACGTAACCGTCTGTATTGTTTTGATTTACGACCCCGTGCTCGACTCCCTCAATTGATTCCTGTGGAAGTAATTGCATTAACAACTTGAAACATCTAGAATTCGCGCTCGGTTTAGAACCGGCCAAATATACATTCAGGAATATCCCGGACAGCTATCATGAAAAGAACCTTCCAACCCAGTCTGTTGAAACGCGCCCGTACACACGGGTTCAGAGCTCGTATGGCAACTCGTGGCGGTCGTCTTGTTATCAAGAGACGTCGTGCATGTGGCCGCGCCAAACTGACAGCGTAATCGGTTTTCCTTCCCGTTTGCAGCACTCAAGAAAGTAGAACCTGTGTCTGACTTTGGCTTTAGCAAGAAGCTGCGTCTGCTGGGTGCTGCGGATTACCAGCCCGTATTCAAGAATGCCCGCTACAAGGTCTCATGCCAGCATATTCTGGTGTTGGCTGTGGACAGCGATGTTCCCTTTCCTCGCCTCGGTCTTGTCATCGCCAAGAAGAATGTCGCGAAAGCGGTGATGCGCAATCGCGTGAAGCGAATCATCCGCGAGTCCTTCAGGCATAATCAGGGTTTGCTCCCCGCGCTGGACATCGTTATTCTAGCGCGCAGTGGTTTGGGCTCGTTGGAAAACGAGCTGGTGCACAAGAAAATCGAACGGCTGTGGCAGGAACTCATTCAGAAGGCTGACCGCTGCACACCAGTCAGACGTCAGTCACAAGAGATCAAGTGAATGCTGGATAAAGTTGCCATCAAGCTGATCACTGTCTATCAGCACTCGCTGAGCTACTTGATTGGCAATCAGTGCCGCTTCTACCCCACCTGTTCTCATTACACTCAGGAAGCCATCGAGAAACATGGTCTTGCGAGAGGATCATTTCTTGGTGTGCGTCGAATTCTTCGTTGTCACCCCTGGAACCCAGGCGGTCTGGACCCTGTTCCGGAGCCTGAAATCATCAACAACCCCTCAAAGTCATCAATACAGTAGCAGCAGAACATGGACTCTATTAAATATCTCATCTTTGGTGGCTTGGCTGTCGTTTCGTATCTTTTGCTTCTGGCCTGGCAGGAAGACTATCCTCAGGTAGCGGCTCCTTCTCCTGTGTCGGAA
>Ga0155965_1068_pt1 | contig 17679 bp, 16 predicted proteins | sample RifCSPlowO2_02_FD_107619 | JGI IMG/M metagenome (GOLD analysis project Ga0155965, IMG submission 107619) | Gammaproteobacteria bacterium RIFCSPLOWO2_02_FULL_57_10
ATCGTGGAGCCGGGTGACATTCTTTATCTGCCACCCAATGTCGCCCATCACGGCGTGGCGATCGGCGACAGCATCACGTATTCCATCGGGTTTCGCACACCGTCAGTGGCGGAGATCATCGATGATTTCGGCAGCGACGTGATGCAGGAGTTGCGCGAAGATCAGCGCTATCTGGACACCGCACCGCAGTTGCCTGCACGTACTGGCGAGATCACACAACAAGTCAGCAGTCAGCTCATTGAATTGCTGCAGACCCATCTTCTTGATCCTGAAAAACTGGCACGCTGGTTCGGCCGCTATATGACCAGCCCGAAGTATTCGGAACTTGTCAGCCCCAGCCCGGAAACACTGAGCCCACAACAACTGCGCCAGGCGCTGGCCGACGGCGCCGTGCTGGTGCGCAACCCCGCTTCGCGTTTTGCCTTCGTGGACAATGGCGGAGACACAGCCGAACTGCACGTGGATGGCATCACCATCCCCTGCCCGCGCGCCATCGCCTCGCTGCTTCCTGCTGTGTGCGACACCCATGCCGCTGATCCCGACTGGGCCATACTGCTGGGTGACATCGATGAGAACACAAACGACGAGACCGCACACGATGACAGCGCAAACATGGTGGCGCGTCTATATAATCAGGGCAGCCTGTTGCTCGACGATGGCAACGACGATTAAACCCGGAAAACCGACAGCGGAATCTGACATCATGGTTTCACACATACCTCCTCGCCACGTTGCCACCGCAACACTCTGGCTGACTCTTGCCCTGCTGACCCTGCCCATCCTCCTCCCCGGCTCACGGGTATTGGCCCAGGGTGATGTATCCGGTCAGCAGGCAGTCATCGAGATCGTACGTCTGCAACATCGCGATCCAACGCAGATCCGCGCCGCGATCACCCCCTATCTTGACGAGCGCGGCGCCATCAACCAGATCGACAACAACCTGATCATCAGCACCTCGCGCGCGAATCTTGTACGACTTGAAGAACTCATCACGGAACTGGACGTTCCGCTGCGCCAGTTACGCATCAGCGTCGACTTCCGCTATGGTCGACCACCGGTACCGGTGGCGACTGTGACACCGACTGTGACCCCAACACTGACGCCAGCAACCGGACTTGTGGACGACGCCACGATCGCGACCACACCGGAAATCAGACCGCCCGAAAACACCGTGCAGACCCTGGTCGTCACCGAGGGCGAATTTGCCCACTTCGATCTTGCCAGCGGCAACCCTGTCGGTGGCCTCCGTTTCACGGAGGTTGCTGCGCTGCTGGAGCAACAGTCCTCGGGAGGCGCACAGACTCTCGGCCTCACGGCGCATCCACGCGATACGGGTGCTGTCATCGAACTTGCGACACTGCAAAGAGAACCTGACCTGAACGGTAACCTGCAGGCTCGTGTCGTCAGCAGAACAGTGGACGTCAGCTTGAATCAATGGCAAGTCCTGACCCCGCAGCCGGATTCCATCGCAGTACGTGTGGAAGTGCTGCCCTGAAAGCGACTGCCATGAGTGACACGCAGATTCAGCTTCTCCCTTATGAGCGTGACAGTGCCTCGCTGCTGCAACGCTTTGCAAGGCTGCCGGGTCTGGTGTTCCTCGACAGCGGCAATGGCAGCGGCGAAAACATGCGCCATGACATTCTGAGCGCGCTACCGGATGCGACTGTCACCCTGCTTGATGGTCACGTCTCCATCCACACGGATGGGCATGGTGAAGAGTTCGCGGGCGACGTGTTCGCAGCCGTCGATCACAAACTGCGTGACATGGCCCCATCGCAGACCGCACTCGAATTGCTCGACGCGCTGCCGTTCAAGGGCGGAGCGATCGGCTTCTTCGGTTACGAGAGCATCGCGGAGGTTGGCATCTATCAGTGGGCCATCGTCGTCGATCACCAGCAACAACGCACCACCTTGTTCATCCTGCCAGGCTGTGCACAGGCAACGCGACTCCGCGTACTGGAGACACTGCAGGGAGAAACTCCACCACTCAAGCCTTTCGCGCTGCGCGAAAATTTCCGCGCCAACTTCACTCCAGACACCTACAAGACTGCATTCGACAAGGTGCAGGATTACATTCAGGCGGGCGACTGCTATCAGGTCAACCTGGCACAACGCTTCAGTGCCCGCTATGACGGCAACCCACTGAGCGCCTATCTGCAGTTGCGCCAGAAAATCCACAGCCCATTCGCCGCGTACATGCAACGTGACAATGGCGCCGTGCTCAGCTTCTCGCCGGAACGCTTCATCGCCGTGAACCATGGCGGAGTGACCACACAACCCATCAAGGGCACCAGGCCCCGCTCTTCAGATGCAACCCTGGACAAGGCGCTCGCGGAGGATCTGCTCAACAGCGACAAGGACCGCGCCGAAAATCTGATGATCGTCGACCTGCTGCGCAACGATCTGGGCACGCTGTGCGAGACCGGTTCGGTCAGAGTCGAAAAGCTTTTCGAGTTGCAGAGCTTCAGCAACGTTCATCACCTGGTCAGCACCATCAGTGGCACGTTAGGCGACAGGCACTCGCCGCTCGCTCTGCTGCGCAACTGTTTCCCGGGAGGCTCCATTACCGGAGCACCGAAGAGGCGTGCGATGGAAATCATTGCTGAAGTGGAGCCGGACGGCAGGAAGGTGTACTGCGGCAGTATTGCCTACGTGGGCTTCGATGGTCGGATGGACACCAACATCACCATCCGCACACTGCTTTGCGAAGCCCCCGATATTCACTGCTGGGGCGGAGGCGGCATCGTGGCCGACTCCGTCTGGCATCAGGAATATCAGGAGTGTTACGACAAAATAAACAATTTGATCAACGCGTTAGGGTAGTCACTTAAGGTGCTGCTTTATATCACGACAAATCGCGCAGACTGCCTTTGATGAACGCCTGACGCAGCTCGTCATACTCGGTGACCGCTGCAAACTGAGGAAACTCTGCAATCACATTGTCGGGAGCACGGAACAACACCCCCAGATCAGCCTCGGACAACATGCTGGTGTCGTTGTAGGAATCTCCTGCGGCGAGCACGCGGTAATTCAAGTCATGGAAAGCCTTGACGCACTGACGCTTCGGGTCTTTCTGGCGCAGCTTGTAATCGGTGACCATGCCATTGGCATCGGTAATGAGACGGTGGCAGAACAACGTGGGAAAGCCCAACTGTCGCATCAACGGCTGGGAGAATTCGTAGAAGGTGTCGGACAGAATAACGACCTGAAAACGCTCACGCAGCCAGTCGATGAACTCTCGGGCGCCCGGCATCGGACTCATGCCTGCAATCACTTCCTGAATATCCTTGAGCCCCAGATTGTGGTCGGCCAGAATCTTCAGACGCTGTTTCATCAGCACGTCATAGTCGGGAATATCCCGTGTGGTGGCGCGCAATTCAGTGATTCCTGTGCGCTCGGCAAAACCGATCCAGATTTCCGGTACCAGTACGCCTTCCAGATCAAGACAGACAACTTCCAACGTCATTCCCCTCGGATAAAGGGCCCGTTTCGGGCCGGTTTTCAAGACGCGTCAATGTACCCACATCATGATGGGGATGCAAGGCAGAGCGCCATGTGGGAGCTTGCCTGCAAGCGATACTTTTTCCCAAATTCGATCGCTTGCAGGCAAGCTCCCACATGGAGTGTGTTTACGCGCCTGGGCAAATCATAGAGAATGGCCACCATTCCAGGCACGGGCAATCGCGGGCAAGGCCCGCTCCCACAGAGGTGTGACCACACCCAAAAGGACGCGACAAAGTACATGATGAATGCACATGACATCTCTGAACTGAATGACTTTTTTCAGGACAAGCAACCCAAGGAGATTCTTCGGCGGGTGCTGGCTGACGTGCCGAACATCGCGATCTCCTTCAGCGGTGCCGAAGACGTCGCACTGGTCGTCATGGCCTGGAAACTCAACAAATCGATCAAGGTCTTCAGCCTCGACACCGGGCGTCTGCATCCCGAAACCCTGCGCTTCCTGGAGCAGGTCCGCAAGCAGTACAGCATCGATATCGAATTCCTGACCCCCGACGCCCAGCGTCTTCAGGCACTCACCAGCAGCAAGGGGCTGTTCAGTTTCTACGAAGAGGGTCACGAGGAGTGCTGTGGCATCCGCAAGATCGAGCCACTGCGCCGCAAACTGGCCGAGCTCGACGGCTGGATCACCGGCCAGCGCCAGGACCAGAGCCCAACCCGGGCAAACGTGGCCATCGCGCAGATCGACCCGGCATTCTCGACGCCGGAGAAAACCCTGCTCAAGTTCAATCCGTTCGCGAATTGGACTTCAAAGCAGGTCTGGGACTACATCCGCATGTTTGATGTGCCCTACAACCCTCTTCACGATCGTGGCTACATCAGCATCGGCTGCGAACCCTGCACGCGCCCGGTAGGGCCCAATCAGCATGAACGGGAAGGACGCTGGTGGTGGGAAGAAGCCACTGCGAAGGAATGCGGCCTGCACAAGCCCGGCGTGATTGCCACTGACTTCTCCACTCGCCGCTGAGTTGATTTCCTGTGGGAGCGGGCCCTGCCCGCGATAAGCGTTTGAGAGTAGTGCAGTGTGGCACGGCATCGCGGGCAGGCCCGCTCCCACATCAGTGGTGCACCGGAATCTTCGCCATCTTGAACAGCCCATCGATCTCTTCCTGACTGTGACACTCCAGCACCGCATCGACGATCTGACGATCCAGATGCGGGGCGAACATGCTGATGAAATCGATCATGAAACTGCGCAGATAGGCACCGCGCCGGAAGCCGATGCGAGTGACGCTGTAATCGAACAGATGGCTGACATCGACGGCCGCCAGATCGCTGTCCTTGATCGGATCATGCGCCATGCTCGCCACGATGCCGATGCCAATGCCGAGACGGACATAGGTCTTGATCACATCCGCATCGGCCGCCGTCACCACCACGCGCAGTGACAGTCCGCGATCATGAAACGCTTCGTCAAGTTTGGCCCGCCCGGTGAACCCCGACACATACGTGACGATCGGGTACCCCGCAATATCGGCGTGACTGACCCTGCCGACCTGACTCAGCGGATGTCCGACCGGCAGCAGCAGGACACGGTTCCAGCGGTAGCAGGGCATCATGATCAGATCCCCCACCGTCTCCATCGCCTCGGTGGCGATTGCAAAGTCAGCCGTTCCTTCGGCGGCGAGTTCCGCAATCTGTATCGGTGTGCCCTGATGCATGTGCAGCGCCACGTCCGGATACTTCGTCACAAACCGTTGAATCACCGGCGGCAGCACATAGCGTGACTGGGTGTGCGTGGTAGCAATGGACAGGCTGCCGGATTTGTCATCCGCGAATTCTTCCGCGATGCCTCTGATGTTGTCGACGCGCAGCAACACGTCTCCCGCCACCTCCAGAATGCGCTCGCCCGCGGGTGTGAGACCCGTCAGATGTTTGCCACTGCGCACGAAGATCTGTACACCCAGCTCTTCCTCAAGCAGCAGAATCTGCTTGCTGATGCCCGGCTGCGATGTGTAAAGAGTCTGCGCGGCCGCCGAGACATTCATCCCCCGGCGGGCAACCTCCCAGATATAGCGCAGCTGCTGCAGCTTCATCGTTCGGCCTTGTTGTTAGCGACACCATTGTTGGCAACACTGTTATTGGCCACACCGTTATTGGCAACCCCGTGCGGAACATGCCCGGTCGCCACATGGTTGCGCGCTGAATCGCAGTGTCCCTGCTGGTCGTCGAAGAACACATCTGCGTTGTAGGCACGCAGGAAAGCGCCCTTGTCCATGCCTCCGAGAAACAGCGATTCGTCGATGCGGATGTTCCAGGCACGCAGTGTCTTCACCACGCGCTCATGCGTAGGGGCCGAGCGCGCCGTCACCAGGCAGGTGCGGATGGGCGACTCGCCAGGCGCAAACTCCATCTGCAATTGCTGCAGTGCTGCAAGGAAAGGTTTGAAGGGTCCGCCCGAGAGCGGACGATTCGCCGCCTTCAATTCGCTTTCGGTAAAGGCCTCCAGGCCACTGGCCTTGTAGATTTTTTCTGCCTCGTCGGAAAACAGCACGGCATCACCGTCGAACGCGAACTTGAGTCGGTCCTCGGAATTGGCCGTGACGTTGGAGGGCAGAATGGTCGCGGCGGCGATACCCAGCTCCAGCGCATGACGCACGTCTCCCCCATCGGTGGAGAGAAACAGATGACTGTTGAAGGCTGAAATGTAGCGCCACGGATTGTCGCCACCACAGAATGCAGCGCGCGTGATGTTCAGGCCGTAATGTCGAATGGAGTTGAAGATGCGCAGTCCGGTATCGGCACTGTTGCGCGAGAGCAGAATGACCTCGACACGCTGCGCCTTGATGAGCGTGTTGAGATTCAGAAGCTTGTTCACCAGCACGAACGCATCGCCAGGCGCCAACGGTTCATCTTCGTGAGCAATCTGGTATTGCTGATACGCCTCCAGCCCCTGCTCCTCATAAACCCTGTGGCTGTCCCCAAGATCGAACAGCGCACGCGAAGAAATCGCAATGACCAGTTTTTCCACACCCTTGTCAGCCATGATCCTCCCTCGCGGTTTTTTCTGAGTTCGCCGCCAGTATAGTCCATTCACTGCGCAGATTGGCTCGGGGGTTCGTCAAATACATGGCACACGAGCACCGGGCAACGTTAGAATTGGACAACGGTAAAATTGAACATCGGCAGTCACCACGGAAGCATTGCGAGGAAAACCAGCGCTGGCATGAGCAGTAGCAAATCGACAGACAAGAGAGCCCTGGTGCTGTCCGGTGGTGGTGCGCGCGCCTCCTATCAGGTCGGCGTCATGCGTGCGGTGGCCAACCTGCTCCCCCGGGACACCCCCAATCCCTTCCCCATCATCACAGGCGCCTCGGCAGGTGCGCTCAACGCAGCCTCGCTGGCGACGCACGCCCAGCGTCTGCGTACCGGTGTTCGCACGCTGGAGTACGTCTGGCAGAACATCACCAGCAGCCAGGTATATCGACTCGACTCCTCCGGCCTCATCACCAACGCATCCAACTGGGTGTTTTCATTCCTGGCCAACCGGCGCCGCGACACGCCGACCTCGCTGCTCAACAACGAACCCCTTGAGCAACTGCTGACCAAGGTCATCAAGTTCGAGCGCATTCAACGTGGCATTGATGCGGGGTACATCGACGCACTCGCGATCACCGCGTCCGGTTATACCAGCGGAGAGTCCGTATCATTCTTTCAGGGCATTCCCGACCTCACGACCTGGCAGCGGCCTCACCGGGTCGGCGTACGCACCGAACTGAATCTGCAGCATCTGCTGGCATCCACAGCTATTCCGACGCTGTTTCCTGCGGTACGCATCAAGCGCGAGTATTTCGGTGACGGCGCCATTCGTCAGCTGGCCCCCCTGAGCCCGGCGTTTCACCTGGGCGCCGACCGGATTTTGGCAATCGGCGTCAGCAGCAACAAGCCGAACCGCCCCCCTGCAGATGCCTCACCGCCTCACCCATCCCTTGCGCAGATACTGGCACATATTCTCAACAGCGCATTCGTGGACACGCTGACCAGTGACATGGAAATCCTGCGCCGCCTGAACAAGCTGGCGCCCCTGCTGCCAGAGGATGCCGGTACGGCAGACCCCGATCTGAAGCTGCGCCATGTCGATCTGCTGGAGGTTTCGCCGAGCCAGAACCTGAGCAACATCGCGGCAGAGCACTTCGACGACCTGCCGCGCGCCATCAGGATGTTCATCAAGGACGCCGGGTCGAGCACCATCCTCAGTCTACTGATGTTCGAGAAGGCCTATTGCCGACGCCTGATAGAACTGGGCTACAGCGATGCCATGGAAAAGGAAGCGCAGATTCTCGAGTTCTTCAGACCGCGCTGAGCGTTGTCCGGGCGCTCAAGCCGGCTCGCAGGTGAGCCCCAGCCCGGCCAGGCCACAGTAGCCATTCGGGTTCTTGGCCAAATATTGCTGATGGTAATCTTCTGCATAATAAAACGCTTCCAACGCCTTGATTTCAGTGGTTATAAATCCATATCCAGCGCGTTGCAAGACGCGCTGGTACTGCTGTGCCGAGGCACTCGCCAACGCGGCCTGATCGGCATTGACCGTGTAGATAGCCGAACGGTATTGCGTGCCGCGATCATTGCCTTGGCGCATTCCCTGCGTTGGATTGTGAGCCTCCCAGAACAGCTTCAGCAGCTCCTGATAGGAAATGAGCGCGGGATCAAAGAACACATAGACCACCTCGGTGTGTCCGGTGTAGCCACTGCACACTTCCTCGTAGGTAGGGTTCGGCGTGAAGCCGCCCGCGTAACCGACCGCTGTGCTGTAGACCCCTGTCTGTTTCCAGAACAGACGCTCCGCGCCCCAGAAGCAACCCAGGGCAAATACGGCCATCTCGATCCCGTCGGGCAGCGGTGCAACGTAAGGACGTCCGTTGACGTAATGGCGGTTGCTGACCGGAATCGCCGCACTTCGACCAGGCAGTGCGCCGGCGGCATCGGGAAGTCTGTCGGGTTTGCCGAACATCATGTTTTCTCCTCTCGCGTGATACTGGTACGCGCCCCGTCGATTGGCTGCAGGGCGCGCTGTACGCGGCCCTCCAGCTTGAATGATACACCCCAATAGTGCATGATCGCGCCTCATTTGAGAGGCCCAAGGATCAAGCTGATGACTTCCGCACTGATGAGTAACTACGGCAACCCCGAGCTCGAATTCGACCACGGCAAGGGCTGCTTCCTGTATACCGCCACCGGCGAGCGCTATCTCGATTTCACCATGGGAATCGCGGTCAACTGCCTCGGTCACTGCCATCCGCATCTGGTTGCCGCTTTGCAGCAGCAGGCCGAAAAGATCTGGCACAGTTCCAATCTGTTCCGCATCCCACAGACCGAGCGACTGGCGGCCCGCTTGGTGGAACTCACCTTTGCCGATCGCGTGTTCTTCAGCAATTCCGGTACCGAGGCCGTGGAAGCCGGATTCAAGATGATGCGCCGTTATCATTACAGTCGAGGCGACACGGATCGCGTGCGCATCATCGCCCTGACACAGTCGTTCCATGGTCGCACGCTGGCGCCAATCGCCGCCAGCGCCAATCCCCTGCACTGCGAAGGCTTCCTGACCGGAGATCCCGGATTCGACCAGGTGCAGTGGGGGGATATCGACGCCCTGCGCGCTGCGATTACCAACAAGACCGCTGGCGTGATTCTGGAACCGATTCAGGGTGAGGGTGGCATCCGCGTGACCCCGTTCGACTATCTGCGCAAGGTCCGCGAATTGTGCGATGAAAAAGGCATCCTGCTGATGTTCGATGAAGTGCAATCCGGTGTGGGTCGCTCGGGCCACCTCTACGCCTATCAGGCCTCCGGCGTAACGCCAGACCTGCTGGCGTCGGCGAAGGGCCTGGGCGGCGGATTCCCGATTGGTGCCTGCCTGTCCACGGAACGCGTGGCAGCCCCGATGGTAGCGGGCACGCATGGCAGCACGTTCGGCGGTAATCCACTGGCGACGGCTGTGGGAAATGCCGTTCTGGACGTCATCATGGCGCCTGGCTTCCTGGCTGAATCAATGGAGCGTGCGGCTTATCTGCGCGCAGGTCTGGAGAAAATCATTGCCGACTTTCCACTGGTGGTTGCCGAACAGACCGGCCTTGGATTCATGGTGGGACTGAAGTGCGTTATTCCGAACACCGACGTCATTGCCGCTCTCAAGGAGGCAAGGATGCTGGTGGTGAAGGCTGGTGCCAACACCATCCGCCTGCTGCCACCGCTCAACATCACCACCACAGAGATCGATCTGGCGGTAGAGACCATGCGTGGTGTCTGCGCAAGACTCACGCAATCTGCCTGAAGAGGTTTCGACCACACAACCCTGCTCACTGAAGGGCTGCAAACCGTCTCCATGAGCCTGTCGCACTGCCGCGCAACAGGCTCGGTTTTCAACTCACTGCAATAAACTTTGTGACGTCCTTCACATTCACAAACAACGCTATCGGATAAGCCTCTTGTGACGTGTCCTGTCTGTTGTGTCCAATAGGCCGGTGGCCACATCATGCGAGTCAGTTCCAACCGAGTCACTCACAGCAATGGGCAAATCTCCTTACAACCATGATTTGGTGCATCGCCTTGCGGAAAATGACCTCCGCATGCTGCTGGACCTATGTGCCGACTATTATTGGCAGGAGGATCACGACTACCGCTGCCAGTTCCTGCATAGCAGCCGGTCCAAAAAATCTGCCACGGCGCTGCTTGGCAAACTGGTCGGCGCGACCCCCTGGGAACTGGGCATGCTCGTGACAGGAAAGGGGCAAAGTTGGGCCGAACACCTCTACATCCGCAAGAGACATGAACCCTTCTTCGATCTCATCTGCCAGCTCACGGACCCGGACTCTGGCCACGGACAAACCCATTACCTCTGCATCAGCGGCCAGCCGCGCTTCGATGGCGAAAACAAGTTCGTTGGCTATCACTGCGTCGCACGCGACATCACACACCAGGTCGACAATGAACACTCGCTGCGCCGCTTTCGCGCCGCGATGGACATGTCCGGCGACATGATCTATCTGGTGGATCGCGCCACTCTGAAATTCATCGACGTCAACGAAACCGCGTGGCGCAATGCAGGCATCTCGCGTCAGCAGCTGCTCGCGGCGGACCTGAGCGTAGCGCTCGGCGAACCCATGGATGAGATCGAAAGGCGTTATGACAGATTGATTCTAGAAGGCATCAGCAGTCGGGTCGAAACCCGTAGCGTGAACCAGGAAGGCAAACCGGTCGTGCTGGAGACTTACAGCCGGGCGAGTTGCATCGACGGTCAGTGGATCATCATCGGCGTCACGCGCAACATCACCCGCCGCAAGAATTCGGAACTCGCGGCGCTGAGGCTGCAGCAGATGTTTTCCGCTCTCAGCGAAACCAATGCGGCGATCCTGCGCGCCGATTCACCCACCACTCTCTATCAGAGCGTGTGCGAGGCAGCGATCAAGGGTGGCAAGTTCAACATGGCATCAGTGCTCATCCCGGATGCCAGTGGTCGCATGCGGGCGGTGGCATCGGCCGGTACCATCGCGTCAGTCATCAAGGACATTCGCATCTCGGCAGACGAGACAGTCAGCGAGGGGAAAGGTCTGGCTGGAACGGCATTTCGCACAGGACAAGCATGCATCAGTAACGACTTCCTGCTGGATGAACGCACGCGCGCCTGGCATGACATTGCGACCCTGCAGAGCGTGGCTTCCGCAGCTGCCTACCCACTGCTCACCAACAAGGCCTGTACTGCCGTCCTGTTGTTTTATTCCTCGGAGAAAAATCCCTTCGACGAAGAAATGATCGAGTTGCTGCAGGGCATGGCAGACAACGTCTCGTTTGCACTGGATAATTTTTATCACGAAGATCAGCGACGCGAGGCCGAGAAAGTACTGCGCGAGAGCGAAGCCCGTTTTCGCAGTCTCACGCAGCTATCGTCTGACTTCTACTGGGAAGTGGACGCGCAGCTGCGTTTCACCAAGTACGAGGGCAAGATTGTCGGTGAGAGTAACGCCAACGCCGTCGTGCAACTGATCGGCAACCATATCTGGAACCTGGATTCTGTCACCCCCACCTCCATGAGCTGGGAGCAGTTCCGCCATACGCTGGAAAAACATGAACGCTTCCGCGACTTCGAAATCAGTTTTCGCAACGATGAAGATTCCGTCTATCACTTCACCATGGGAGGAGAACCCATCCTTGATGAGAATGGAAACTTCCATGGTTATCGGGGCATCACGCGCGACGTCACCGAACGCAAACGTATCTCCGACCACATCAAGTATCTGGCCACTCACGACAGTCTGACGGGACTGCCCAATAGAGTCATGTTCACTGAACTGCTCGAACAGGCAACAAAACTTGCGGCTCGCTACAGCAGTCGCAGTTTCGCCATCCTCTTCATCGATCTCGATCGCTTCAAGTTGATCAACGACACCTACGGTCATCACATGGGCGATGAGCTGTTGAAGGTTGTGGCCGTCAGATTGCGCCAACCCTTGCGTGCCAGCGATGTGGTGGCGCGCATGGGTGGAGACGAGTTCGTGATTCTCCTGCAGGAAGTGACAGATCGGAAGAAGATCAGCAAGGTTGCCAGCAGTGTCCTGCATGCCTTCGCAGAGCCCATCATCGTGAACAACAAGGAGTGCAGAGTCACAGTCAGCATCGGCATCAGCATTTATGGCGTGGATGCGCTGGATGAGGAAACATTGATGAAGCACGCCGATGCCGCCATGTATGTGGCAAAGGACGAAGGCAAGGACAACTTCCAGTTCTATTCCCGCAGCATTCATCTGCGCACGCAGGAGAAGATCGATCTGGAAGTGAACCTTCGCAATGCGCTCAAGAATGACGAACTGACGCTGCACTATCAACCCAAGCTGAATCTGCGCAGCGGTCTGGTGGCAGGAGTGGAGGCCTTGCTGCGCTGGAAGAATCCGCAGCTTGGCAATATTTCTCCTGATCGCTTCATTCCGATTGCCGAAGAAAATGGCATGATCATCCCCATCGGCGAATGGGTACTGCGCACGGCCTGCATGCAATCAATGGCCTGGCAGAAGGAGGGCCTGTTTCCCTTCTGCATCGCCGTGAATCTTTCCGCGCGGCAATTCAACGATCCGGAACTGATGAACAAGATCAAGGCCGCCCTGCACGTCTCTGGAATGTCGGCACATCAACTGGAGATCGAAATCACGGAAAGCATGGTGATCAATCATCCGAAACGGGCCATGAAATTGCTGGAGGACATGAAATCCCTCGGCTTGAAAATTGCGCTGGATGATTTTGGCACGGGCTATTCATCGCTCGGACAGCTCAAGCACTACCCTGTCGACACGCTGAAGATCGACCGTACCTTCATCAACGAAATTCCCGGAGACGAAGACGACAAGGCGATCACGACAGCCATCATCTCGATGGCAAAGACCCTGGGGTTGACCGTGGTCGCAGAGGGAGTGGAAACCCCCGAGCAGTTGCAATTCCTGGCGCAGCAGAGCTGTCACCACATTCAGGGTTTTCACTTTCAGAAGCCGTTGCCTGCTGCCGAGTTCGCCGCCTGGTTCAACGAACATGATCCGGCAGAGTTCCTGCGCAATCTCAAGTAGGCAATCTAGTTGACGTCGTTCCTTTCCTGCCAGGCCTCGTACCCGCCATCCAGACTGTAAGTCTGCAGAAATCCATTCTCCGAAAAATACGCGGCGGCGCTCTGACTGGTGTTGCCATGATAACAACAGACGATCAACGGTCGGGTGAGATCGCTGCGACTGATGAAGTCATCCACATTGTCACCGTCAATATGCACGGCGTTCTCGATACAACCTTCAGCGTAGGAGCGCGGATCGCGAATATCCACCACGATCGCGTTATCGGCGATCAACTCGCGCGCCTGGTCGACATTGATTCTGACAAAACTCATTTCCAGCTCCTGTCCGTCATTCCGCCTGTTTGCGGCAAATGTGGAGCAATTGTATAAGAAAAGAGAGCTGTTATACTCCCCGGCAGAAAATTTTCATCTCTTCACTCGAGAACATCACCCATGAGCACTTCGGAATCCAACGTCCATTTCTGGAATCATCTGCTGGCGACAGCGGAGTTGATCGAGAGCGTCGACGCGGCCGAGGCCAGAGCGGTTGTGATGGAACAGCTGAGTACTATCGGCGAGGCATTTGGCGATTGTGCCGATCCCGTGGAATCATTCGAGGAATACGTGGTGATAAAACTCAGCCAGGCTATTCACGCGGCACTGGAGATGCAACCGTCTGAAGTCACTCAGGTGCCCGGGTCGCCCACATAATCGCGATACCAGGCGAGTGCGTCGTCGGCCATCATCGGGCGGGCAATCCGATAGCCCTGCGCCAACTGACAACCAATCTCATCCAGAAAGCCAAGCGTTTCGTCATCTTCCACACCCTCCGCACTGCTGCGCAGTCCGAGGCTATGCCCAAGTTCCACGATCGACTTGATGACGGCGCGGGACTCGCCTGAGCGCATCGCCGTCATGACAAAGGATTTGTCTATCTTGATTTCCGAGAACGGTAGCCTCACCAACTGTAGCATCGACGAAAATCCGGTGCCGAAGTCATCAATCGACAGCATGAATCCCTTCAAGCGCAAACGCGTCAGCAGGTCCAGCGACGCCACGGGATCTTCCATCGTGCTCGTTTCGGTGAGCTCACAGACGAGTTTGGTTGGCGAGAGACCCAGCTCCGCACACAGCGTGGCAACATGATCGGCAAAACCAAGGTCCCGCAGATTGCGCGCGGAAATGTTCACCGACAGATGCAACTCCTCTGCGGCGAAATGCGTGGCGAACCAGGACAACGCGGTGTCCACCACCTGCATGGTCAGCGGATCAATCAGGCCGCTGCGTTCGGCCAGTGGAATGAATTCACTGGGCATGACCAGACCGCGCTCGGGATGCTGCCATCGCACCAGCGCCTCGAACCCTACAGGGGAGCGAGTCGAGCAGTCGATCTTCGGCTGATACATCAGGAACAATTCGCGCTGTTCCAGCGCACGCAACAGGTCCGCTTCACAGACTGGCTGCTCGTGCTCTTCTGTGTGCAGCGGCACCACGGACTGCATGCGAACGGCGTCATTGCTGTTCAACAATGTCTGCAACGTCGTGGGCTTGAAGGGTTTGGAAAGAATACCGATGATGTTGAGGTCGTGCTCGGCCGCCGAACGCCTAGCCGCATCCAGAACGCGACTGCCCACGCCACTACTGATGATGATATGCGCCGTGCAGGAGCGCCGCGACAGCTCCAGCATGACCTCGACCCCATCCATCTGTGGCATGACGAGATCGAGCGCGATATGCGTCGGACACCAGTCTTCTAGCAGGGCAAAGAATTCCTGTGGACTGTCAGTTGCCTGACAATCGAACCCAACACCTTCCGCAATGAAGCGGATGGTCGTGCCCACCATCAGGTCATCGTCAAGAATCAATAATCGCTTTACGGCCACAACTCTCTCCATGACGTTCGGGCGAGCACTCTGCTTCAGGTGGCGACGCTGACTCTGTCGCGACCTTCATGTTTTGCCCGGTACAGTACCGCATCGACTCTGGCTATCAAGGAAAACAATTCCTCTCCGGGGTGGTACTGTGCCACGCCGCAGCTCAGAGTGACACGAATATCCTCGCGACCAAAGACCACAGACTGCTTCTTGACCGCCTTGCGAATGGTCTCGGCGCGCTCCGCAGCCTCCTCGGCAGTGCAGCCGTCCAGCAACAGGAGAAACTCTTCACCTCCCCAGCGGCACAGCGTGTCCGATGCACGAGCGTGTTGTCGGATCACGTCTGCCACGGCACGAATGACCATATCACCGGCCTGGTGCCCGAACGTGTCGTTGACCTCCTTGAAGTGATCGATGTCGATGCAGGCAATAGCCACCGGCCTGCCGTTGCGGCGCGCGCTGCGCTGCACGTTGTCGAAAATGCCATCGAACACGTGACGATTCGCGGCTCCGGTCAGTCGGTCGGTGGTGGCCATCTCCTCCAGCCTTCCCTGATACGCCTTGAGCGTGAAATGTGCGACCAGTAACACCAATGTCATGATGCCGAGGGAAAGGCCGATGTTGATGAGCAAGGTATTCTCGATGCGCTCTTCCGCTGCGCTGTCGTGCTCTTCCACCATGAGGTACCAGTCAAACTCGGGTACCAGACGACTGTTGAGATACACGGTCTCACCGGGATTGCGCTCGTAAGTCAGCGACGCACTGGGGGTTGTCAGAATCTGCGTGGCAAGAGGTCCCAGGCCAGGTCTGTCCTGAATGCGCTGCGCCGGTCCCGACAGATCCTGAGTTAGGGCAACATTCCCTTCTCTGTCGATGAAGTAGATATCGCGACCATAACGTAACTGATAGGTCTCTATCAGGCTGGTGACTGCGCTCACGGCAAGACCGACACCTGTGACCCCCAGAAAATTGCCTCGACCATCCTCCACTCGATAGTTGATGAAGATGCTCAGACGACTTCTGTCCGCCGTATCCACATCGACATTGATCTCGTAGGGCTCGCGCTGGGAGCGCACACGAAAGTACCAGGCGTCGTCGGGGTTGTCGGCCGACACCGTCTTGATGATGCCATCGGGATGGTAGTAGTTGCGGGTCGCATCAGACACGAAGAATGAGGTGATGGTGCCGTACTGCTGCTGGATTTCCCGCAGATAATTGCGAACCAGCTGCGTGTCCTCTTCGCCGTTGATGACCCAGTCATGCAGGAAGGTGTCAGTTGCCATCAATGAGGAAATCAGTATCGGTCGCAACAGATCGCGCTGGATTTCGGAGTAGATGTTATCGCTGGTGAGGGGCAGCATCTGCTCCGAAATGTTCTCGGAGAGCGATTCCCTTGCCACGAAATAACTGGTCAGACTGGTGGCCATGAATCCGACAATCATCAGGACAGTCAGTGCTGCGACGAAATAGAGTTTTCTGCGGTGCATTAACAACACTACCTTTTCCTGGCTGCCCGCCACTGCGGGGACGCTACCTGTCAGGTCGGCGAGTGTAGCAAACAATCGTGGTGCCGGTCATTCGCCACAGTCCATCGCCGGCATTACCGCTGTGTGCCGAATCTGTGATAAAACGGTCGCTCGAAACACCCTGAAACAGACAAGAACAAAGGGGGAACAAAGAATGAGCGAGCAAGCGGGAACGCCATTGGCGACATTGGCAATAGCAATATCGTTACTGGCCACAGCAGGATCGGCCAACCTCCAGGCTGCAGAACTGGCCCGGACGCCCTGGGGTCATCCCGACATCCAGGGCCTGTGGAACAACTCCACCATCAGCTCGCTGGAACGCAGTCCGGAGCTGGCCGACAAGCTGGTGGTCAGCGCCGAGGAAGCCCTGGAGCTGGAAGGCAGCTATATCTACAACGTGCTCTCTGAACAGGACGCCGCGCCCAGCGACCCGGAGCGTCCACCACCCAGCGACGGCGATACGGATGCGGGTTACAACGCGTTCTGGATCGACCCGGGGACTCACCTGATGGTCATCAATGGTGAGCATCGCACCTCCATCATCACCGACCCGCCCAATGGCAGGATTCCCTACAGCGCAGCAGGCGTCGGAGCCTTCATGGCCTATGGGGCACGTTCCGGCTACGACGGGCCTGAGCAACGCCCGCTTGGCGAGCGCTGCCTCGTTGGCTTCGGCTCCTCCGGCGGGCCACCCATGATCCCGGTGCTGTACAACAACAATTACCAGATCGTGCAGACACCCGACCACGTGATGATTCTCGTGGAAATGAACCATGATGCGCGCATCATTCGTCTCGATGGCGAACACCTGCCGGATGTCATCAAGCCCTGGCTGGGAGACTCGGTCGGCCGCTGGGAGGGTGATACGCTCGTGGTCGAGACCATCAACCAGCACCCACAGCAGGCCTTCCGTTTCGCCACCACGCACAGACTCTATGTGCCCACCACGGCGAAGATCACTGAGCGTTTCACCCCGACGGCAGAAGGCGAACTGGTTTATCAGTTCACGGTGGAAGATGCAGAGGCCTACGAAGTGCCGTGGAGTGGTGAGGTCGCCATGCGCAAGGCCGAGGGCCGCATGTTCGAGTACGCCTGCCACGAGGGCAACTACGCGCTGCCGGGGATTCTGGCGGGAGCCCGCACACAGGAGCGCGATGCGGCTACCGCAAACTGAAAGCTGCACGCGATTGACTCTGTGGGAGCGGGCCCTGCCCGCGATTGATTCTGTGGGAGC
>Ga0155965_1070_pt1 | contig 17558 bp, 15 predicted proteins | sample RifCSPlowO2_02_FD_107619 | JGI IMG/M metagenome (GOLD analysis project Ga0155965, IMG submission 107619) | Gammaproteobacteria bacterium RIFCSPLOWO2_02_FULL_57_10
ATAGATGACCCCGTGACGGCGCCACCGTGAGGCGGCCTTGTGTGGTCGGTTTGTATTTCTACAGTGGGGAGTCTAGTCGGCCGCGCGCGGGCCACATTGATTCAAATCAAGAGAAATCGAGGCAGGCTATCAAGGATTGTGACAAAGTGTTTCGCCGCACTCCCTTCTTCTACTATCACAACCCTGTGGGAGCGAGCCCTGCTCGCGATAATCAGAAAACGACACATCAAGAATTCCAACGTTTGCCCCGACAGCGCTCATCACACACTGCAGGCCGCCCGAACCAGCCGGAAATGCGGTGCCTGTGCCGCGCAAAGAACAAATAAACCCGATCCGCGATTGGCTTGATCAGCGGCCAGCGCATGAACGCAAACCAGCGCCCCTTGCCCACCAGTGCCCATGCCATGCAGGTGACATCCAGGCCGAGGATGATGCGGCCATCGGGCAGCTCACCGTGCAGAATCCGGTCGGCCTCTACACGATCGATGTGAGGGAAACGCTGCTCGAAGTCCACTGCATTGATGTCCTGCATATCCAGCAGGCCCTGAGTGTCCAGGCGTTTGATGTGGTTGATCTCCCCTGCACACAAGGGACAGAGGCCGTCGTAATACACTCGTAATGCAACCATTTTCATTGACCTGGTAAGAAGGATGAACAGCGACCAGCGTTGGAAGTGAATACGACTCTCACCCAAGCAATGGACCACCTCTTTGCAAACTCTGGGCACAGGTTTGCGCCAGAGCTGAAAATTGATGGGGTTTTGTGCGGAAACGTACAGTGTCAGGACGTTGAAAAGCACACTCTGTGTTTCTGAGCAGGATTCAAAGCAGTGTCCTGACCTGAAGACTTTCTTCCCCTTGCTCTCGCTTAAAGGAAATCAAAATGATTGGATTATTGGTAGTTGTCGTTCTCGTGCTGGTTATTGTCAGACTGGTTTGACGCGTCGGTGTGTTGTTGCGCGTAGCCGCTGCAGATTCATTCGCAGTGGTTAAGCGGTGGCGCATATAACACCCACAGACATACCATGTCTTCAGCTCTCCCATTAGTGCTGGGACCTTTTTTCTATGGAGGTGGTACTCCGATCATTGGCAGAACGCCTCCTCTCGATGGTTCCGGAGAATGGTCGACCCGTTCGAAAGTCATCACGAGAATGTGGCTGCGTCCTTCCAGAAGGGACTGGAAGAAAAGGTGCTGCAAATGTGCAGAATACTCGAACAGAAGTCTACGGCCCGGCACCTTGTGATAGCCGGTGAAGTTTCCTTGAATAGCGTCATGAACGGACGCATCCTGACAGGCCGTTCGCTGCTTCTACTCCACCGGTCTCGACGCATTGGTGATCGGGAGCTAAATCGTTCGCAAACACTGAACGCTCCAAGCTGAACTTCCGACCTCTGGTCCACAAGGCTGTCTACTTTCCGTGACAATCAACTCGTCGACCGGTCGAGATTGGCGAATTTCATGCTATGCTTCAGACAGCGAGAAGTTAATTTGGAAGTTCGTAATCGAACTGACGACTCTGTCTCAACCGACGGCGGAGATCACATCATGGCTCGACCAATAGCGTTCCTGTACGGCGTTATCTGCTACACGATATTCTTCCTTACCTTTCTGTATCTCATTGGTTTTGTCGCAAATCTGTTAGTGCCCAAAAGCATCGATGTGGGAGTAGTCACGCCAGTGGCGACTGCCCTGACGATCAACATGGCTCTCATTGCGCTGTTTGGCATCCAGCACTCAGTAATGGCGCGCCCAGCCTTCAAGGAGCGCCTGGCGCGCGTTCTGCCCAGAACTATCGAGCGCAGTACTTACGTATTGGCGTCCAGTGTAGTGCTGATATTGCTGTTCTGGCAGTGGCGGCCGCTGACGGCACCGGTATGGTCTGTACAATCTGAGGTCGCCAAGATGCTGCTCTGGGCCGGTATGTTTGGCGGTTTCCTCGTAGTCCTGCTGTCCACGTTTATCATTAGTCATTTCGAATTGTTCGGCTTGCGACAGGTATGGCTGAATCTTCGGAGGCAGTCCTACAGTCAGCTGGGCTTCTCCGTCAAGTACATGTACAGGTTTGTGCGTCATCCACTATATCTGGGGTTCATCTTTGCATTCTGGGCCACACCGCACATGACAGTGGGCCACCTGCTATTCGCTGTTGGCATGACCATTTATATCCTGGTCGGGATAAGGTATGAGGAGCGCGACCTCGTGCATTTCCTCGGAGCCGACTACGCTGATTACCGTGGCAAGGTTCCCATGCTCATTCCGAAGTTTGGCAAGGGGCACTCCACGGTGAAGTAATAAAATGTATGCGATATTTGTTTTCCCGCACCACCCTTTTGCCACTTGCACTGCTCACCGGCGTAACAGCGCAGGCCGCTACCTGCATCTCCCGGTTTGGATATACCCTTTGTTCTACGTGTAAACTAAAAATGAGAACCCAGCCGATGAACACAGATACCCAAGCGCCTCTCTCTCGTCTGTTTCTGATCCTCGCGATGCTCGCTTTCCTGCCTGTTGGCAGCCATGCCCAGGTGCTTGAGGGCACCGAGAATGGTGAATGGCGCTATATAGGCGGCCCGGTCGGCCAGACCTGCTACTCCCCGCTGGATCAGATCAACCGCGACAACTTCGAGGACCTGGAACAAGCGTGGCTCTGGCGTAGTGATAATTTTGGTCCCAATGTGGACTTCTACAGCCGCTCCACGCCGATCTACGTGGATGGCGTACTTTATACGGTAGCCACGCCGCGCCGGCAGGTGGTCGCCATCGACCCGGCCACCGGCGAGACCCTGTGGACGTTCCGCGAGCCCGAGACCATCCGGCACCAGCGCTCGCCGCGCCAGGCCTACGGCAAGGGCGTGGCCTATGCCGAGGTCAACGGCCGCGGCGTCATTTACTACACCACTCCGGGCTTCTTCCTGTGGGCGCTGGATGCCAAGACCGGTCGGCCGCTGGAGGGCTGGGGCGGCGAATTTCCTGTCGGCGGCTTTCCGGAGACTGGATCGATCGATCTGATCCCGCATCTCGTGGAGGACTGGGGGCCCTGGGAAGACTATGTCTTGAGCGGCGGGCGCTACGATGCCGACTACGGTATTCCCCGCGAACTGGGCATGGTGACCGCCTCGGCGCCACCCATCGTGGTCAACGGCGTCGTCGTGGTGCTGGTCGGTCATGAGCCAAGCTACGGCCAGACCCGCATCGAGAACGTCCCCGGCGACATCATGGGCTTCGACGCCGAAACCGGTGAGCGCCTGTGGAAATTCCATACCATCCCCCGGCCCGGCGAGATCGGCCACGAGACCTGGCATAACGACGCCTGGCGCTTTTCCGGCGACATGTCCACCTGGGCGCCGGCCTCGGCAGACCCGGAGCTGGGCCTGGTGTACCTGGTCACCAACGCCTCCACCGTGCAGACCTATACCGGCCACCGCCCCGGTGACAATCTCTTCGGCGGCAGCGTGCTGGCGCTGGACGTGGCCACCGGCGAGCGCCGCTGGCATTTCCAGATCCATCGCAGCGACCAGTGGAACTACGACCTGCCGACACCGCCAATGCTGATGGATCTAACTATCGACGGCGCGCGAGTGCCGGCACTTGTGCAATATACGAAACAGGGTCTGGTGTTCGCCTTCAACCGGGAGACCGGCGAACCGCTGTGGCCCATCGTCGATCGCCCGGTCCTGCAGACGGAGGTGCCGGGCAACTACACCGCGGCGACCCAGCCCTATCCCACCCACCCGGAACCGGTGGACCCCATCATCATCGACGGCATCACCGAGGAGTTCGTGCTGGACTACACACCCGAACTCAAGGCCCGGGCCATGGAGATATTGGCCGACTACCGCATCGGCGGCCTCTATGTGCCACCGCTGCCGGAGAACCATGGCCACGACTTCATCAACAACGTCGGCTGCCAGGGCTCCGGCAACGTGATCTCCCACCCGCCGGTAGCCGATCCGGTCACCGGCATGCTGTATGCCTCTCACTACCGCACCTGCTCCGCCCCGCGGATGATGCGTGAGACTGGAGGCGTCGATGTGGATAACCCTGATTATCCGGAGCCGGGCGCTGGCGGCGCCACGCCGAACAGCACACCCACTACCGGGACGACCGTCGCCGACTGGTTACCGGGACGTCCGGCACCTCTACGGACCGTCGACGGCCTGCCGGTCTACAAGCCGATGAATAACCAGCTCACGGCCTACGACATGAACAGTGGCGACAAGCGCTGGTCACTGCCCGTCGGTGAGACTCTGGAGTCCATCCGCAACCACCCGCTGCTGGCCGGCGTCGACATCCCCAATTCCGGCGGTGTGGGCTTCTCCCTGCAGATGGTCACCGGCGACCTGCTGATCCAGACCCGGGCGCTCAGCGAGGGCGTAGCGCAAATGGCGCCGGATGCACCGCTGACCCTGAACGCCCGGGACAAACGCACCGGCGAGATACTCGGCCAGATACCCTTACCGGCCCCGGCGCAGTACGGCATGATGACCTACATGCACAACGGCCGACAGTACATTGTCGTGCAGATCGGTAGCTTCCATACCGATTTCCCCGGCGCCCTGGTGGCCTACCGCTTGCCCGACTGACCTTGCGGCAATCGCTGGCATTTGGAAGAGGGCCATAGGACAGCAGTGAGCCGGCAACATCTTGGGATCAGGCCAAGTGAATTGTAGGAGGTTGAAAATGCGCTACATATACCCGGTCGAACTAGTTAAAGATGTTGCGGGGCGCTACTTTGCCACCTGCAGGGACATCCCGGAGGCTGTGACAGACGGGGAGACATCGCAGGCAGCACTTCACGAAATGACAGAGGCATTGAGCGCTGCCTTGGCAGGTTGCTCATTGGCTGGCCGAGCCTTGCCGGTGCCATCAAAGCCCAATGCTGGCGAGTATCTGGTTCCAATCAATCCGCTGGTGGCTGCGAAGCTGGCACTACGTTCCGCGATGAGCGAGCAGAGTGTCTCGAATGTGCGCCTGGCAGAATTGCTGGGACTCTCGGAAAGCGCCGTGCGGCGTCTGGTCAATCCGGATCACTTGTCGCGGCTTGATGGTGTTGTGGCGGCATTGACTGTGCTTGGGCGCAGACTGGTTATCGAGGATCAGGTGGCGGCGTAGGGCTGTCAGGCTTTCGAATTTCGGCTGTCTCACATCCATTCAGACTTGGTGATACAACACTAAAAGCTAACCAAAGCACAGTGAAGTTATATAGTGAAATTGCGACGTCACCAAACAGTTGAATATCCGGCGATTCAGACGAAACTACATATAGCCGGTAATGTCATTTACCGGGAATGGTGTCCTAGGCTTTTGCTTTTCAGCACCGCCCTAACTCAGTTCTTGGGTATGACGCTCTTAAATCGGTTTGCTACTCAATTACGGGGTGACGTCGCGCTCTTAAGCACGCACAGTCCAGGAGGCTTCCCATTTTCTCAGAATACACTCAAGCGCTGGTCTTCCAGCTTGGCCACCAACAGCTATTCTCCGGCTATCGATTCGCTGTCCATATCCTGACTGTGATCGTACTGTCTGCCAGCCCGATGACGCTCATTGCCCAGCAAGCAGAATCGGATGACACGTCCTTCGAACTCGACGTGATGACATTCAATATTCGAACTGCGGATGGACAAGACGGCGATAACATTTGGCCAATGCGCAAAGAGCTTGTGGTCGAGACCATGCGAGCCGTCGACCCGGACGTCCTCGGTCTCCAGGAGGCTCTCACGGTGCAGATTGAATTTCTCCAGTCGGAAATGCCCGAGTACCGATGGTTGGGCGTCGACCGTGGTTTGAACGGAGGCGTCGGGCTGAGCGAGGCCACTCCGATCTTCTACAAGCACGAGGTGCTGGTTCCAATAGAATCCGGCACGTTCTGGCTTGCGGATGATCCGAATCCGCCTGCTCAACCGGGTCGGGGCTCCCGCATAGTGACCTGGGCTCGCTTCCACCATCTCGAGAGTCACCGACAGTTGTACGTCTACAACACGCATTTCACGATACGTGGCGGCCCGCGTCAGATCCAGTCCGCAGAGCAGATCAATGCGCACATCTCGCAACATCCTCTCGAGAGCGTGGTAGTGGTAATGGGTGACTTCAACGCCATCGCAGAAACAAGCGAGACGTGGCACGCCGCGACGAGCGATGGCCTCAGGGATGCCTGGGTTGTCGCAGAAAAACAGGAGGGACCGCCACTGACGTCGAACGGTTTTGGCCCACCGCCGGAGGGGCGCGAGGGCCGTATCGACTGGGTTCTGGTCGGCGGGCCCGTCACAGTGGAGCGAGCCGTTACGGTGCTGCACAGCGTGGACGGGCGGTGGCCGTCGGACCATTATCCCGTGGCAGCGGAGCTAGTCATACGGTCTCGGTAGGCTAACGAAATATTCCGCACAAGGAGTTAAAAAGCCGCCCGCGTCAGGATGGTTTGAATGGAGCAACGGATGCATAGTCCGTTGCTCCAACCGGCCAGAAGTCCGTTGCCCGGCCACTAATCAGATGACAACCAGCAAGCGCTTCCGACCCAATCGATTTTCCTGCTCAAGTCTTGAGCCTCACTGTGCCGCCTCTGGACTCCAGTTCTGGATCAGCGTGATGGGGTAGTTGCCGCCTTCATTCACCACTGTGTTGATGAGGAAACGACCGTCAGGGGCAACGCCGTACTGACGACCAAAACCGATATCCGTCCCCCCACCGAAAACGCGCGTGGGAAACAGCTCTGCCGGGGCGTCCGCCTCGAATACCTCCCCAGTAGTGATGACCGGTGCCGCCATCATGTTGCCCACTGGATCAAGGTAATACAGCCCCTGCCCATCAGGGCTCCAGGCTGGGTATATGCCACCCCCTGTGGATACTTGCCACACGCCACCCCCGCCTGCGCCCGTGCTGGAATCGGGGGCAACAAAGGCGCGCACGTAAACCTCATTCAAGCCCGACTCATTCGAGTGGTAGGCAAACCAGCGGCCATCCGGCGAGAACACCCCCCAGCGCTCATCAAAAGGAGTCTGCAGGACCACAAACGGCTCGGAATTTTCGTCCATGGGCTTTGCCCACAAATCGAACCCCGATTGAGCACTTAAGTTGAGATACATCAGGTAGCGACCGTCGGCCGACCAGCTGCTTGGATTCTTGATCTGATCGGAACTGATCAGCAAGGTTTCTTCGCGCGCGCCGCTGCTGGATTTCTGGTAAATGTCGCCTCGTCCGGTGCGTGATGAGCGGAAGACGATCTGGCTGCCGTCGGGTGACCAGACGGGAAACACATCTGCGCCCGTATCAAAGGTAAACCGGCTGCTGCGTGCGCCGTCAAGCAACCAGATATCCCCGTTGTCCTGCACAGCCCGCCGGACCGCGACGCGAAGACCGTCAGGGGACATTTGGGGATTCCGTATCGATCCATCTGGCTCCCCCAGCGTACCCAGCACCGTACCAGCGCGGTCGACCCAAGTCAGTTGACGCGCCGTGGCTGAGTTGGTGCGATAGGCAATCAGCCCGGTGGCGGCCACAGAGACGCGTCCCCCTACACCCTCGGCGAGGATCACCGGCTCACCTGTCAGAGCTGCTATCTCGAGATCCAGGCGCTGAGCGGTGAGTGTGCCGGCTCGTGACCATAACAACCACCCGTCTGGATGAAATACACCAGCAGTGTCGGAAAGTGTCAGTTTGACCGAGGCCGTGCCATCAAGATGGCCTAGATAGATACCTCTGGCGTCGGGTGAACCCCCGGCATAGAAAAGAAACCTGTGGCCATCGGGCAGAAAAAACGGGGAAGAATGGCTATCTTGTCTAGGTTCCAGCGTTGTCACCGCTATCGCCGCGCCGCCAGTGGCGGATATGCGCATCAGGGAACTTACGACAGGTGCGAACAAGAGCGTGTTGTCTGCCCCCCATGTGCCGCCGTTGCTGACACTGATTGGCGTTAGTGTTTGCGCGGCACTGGACCCGATATCGAGCCGTTTGAGTGCACCTGTAGCGGAGAAACCGATCGAGCGGCCATCCGGTGACCAAAACGGATTGCGAGCCCCTTCGCTCCCGACCAATGGTTCTGCGGTGGTAGTCGCCAGGGATCGCAACCACAGTTGTGATACGCCGCTGTCATTTGACGCCACGAAGACAATCTGGCGGCCATCAGGTGAAAGGGTGAAATCTCCGGGCGACTCGGTAGCAGGGGTGACGATGTCGACGCGGGTTTCGGGCAGCGGCTGATTGGCTCGAATCGCACCGGCATTGGAGTTCGGGTTTGAACTGCTCGAGCCTGCAAGAAACCGGTCGGCTATCTGCAATTCCACTGCGATCACCAATAGAACGAACATCGCGTAGATAAGTTTTTGATGTTGCGGAGCCGCAATATGGGCTGAAAACTGATTGGTAGAATCTTGCCGGATCCCTTCGGGCGCGACTTCGTAGGCCCAGGCCAGCACCAGCGCAATGGGAAAGCCGATCAACAGCAGCACCACGATGAAGGTGCTGGTCCATGTCGGCAATTGCAGCGCGGGCACGATGTTGTTGGTGACCTGAATCAGCAGCCATGCCACCACTGCGTACACACCGGCGACACGGACGACCTTGCGGCGCTTCAATTCCTCGAACAGCTTACCCACGGGCAGGTTCCTGCTTTAGTTATTATTTGGACGAGGAGTCTAGCAAGATTCTGGCGTGAGCAGGTACTGGCAAGATGCTGAGGACACAGCTGACAGAACTGCACCAAAAGCAAGCAGGTGTTGAGGGTGGCGGGGTGCCAGACGCGCAAATCTTCGAGCAACGGATGCATAGTCCGTCGCCCCAACCGGCCAAAAGTCCGTTACCCGGCTGCTAATCCGATTAAAGGTGTGAGGTTTTCGAGGAAAATCTGAGAATAGATGGTGGGCCCACCAGGACTTGAACCTGGGACCAACGGATTATGAGTCCGCTGCTCTAACCAACTGAGCTATAGGCCCTTCTTGAGGGGCGAGATTATAAGGGGATGGCTGGGAACATGCCAGCCTGCCGCGCCTTGACAGGGTGGGGTGGCGCGGCGATAGTGGCGGCCGACCATTCTTTCCAGCCCCATTGATGAAGCAGCCTCGCATGGATCTACACCTTCCGGACAGCAACGCCAGTCGCCCTTCGCTTCGCCCCCTGCAGGTCACTCTGAACGTCCTAGCCGTGTTCTTCCTGTTTTCCGTGTTCGTGATCCCCAACCGACTGAGCTGGGTCACCCCCATGTCGTGGGCCTATTTTCCCCTGGAAGCGCTGTTGATCGGGCTGCTTCTGCTGGTGCCGGGCAGGGGTGGCCTCATGATCCGTTGGCTTCTCGCCGTTGTGCTGGGGGCGGGCATGATCTTTCGTATCGCGGACATGTCGGCGTTTCTGGTGTTTGCGCGACCCTTCAATCCTGTGCTCGATACCTATCTGTTGTCGGACGGGCTGAATCTGTTGAGTTCCTCCATCGGCTGGATTGGTGCGCTGCTGGTGGCGGCACTGCTGGCGTTGCTGGCGGTGGGAATTCTCTTGTTGAGTTGGTGGGCACTGGGACGTGTGCGGGGGATGTTGCAACTTGCCCCGAAGGCGTCGGGTGTCGCATTGCTTGCCGGACTCGTGTTGTGGAGTGGCCTGTCCTTCGCGGGTTGGCCGCGCGCTTCGCATTACTTTCACGATCAGCTGGTGATGCATGCTTCCAATACCGTGCGCAGTTTTGCCGAGCTGCGCGAGTTCAGCGAAGTCGTGAATGTGGACTATTACGAGGACGTGCCGGGCGAGGAGTTGTTCGGCGATCTGCGCGGCAAGGATGTGCTGGTGGTGTTCGTGGAATCCTATGGCCGCATCGTGCTCGACAGTGATGACTATGCACCGTTCATCAAGCCGGTGCTGGAGCAGTCGACTGCTGCGCTCGCCACCGCAGGTTATCAATCGCGCAGCGGTTTCCTCACCTCACCGACAGTAGGAGGCATCAGCTGGCTCGCTCATGCGACATCGCTGTCGGGGTTGTGGATCGACAGTCAGATTCGTTACGACAGTCTGATGGTCAGCGAGCGGCCATCGCTGGTGCGCCTGTTCAACCGTGCCGGGTGGCGCACGATTGGGGTGATGCCTGCGATCACGCTGGCATGGCCGGAGGGGCAGTACTTCGGGTACGACAAGGTCTATGCGGCAGAGGAGTTGGATTATCAGGGGCTGCCGTTCAACTATGTGACGATGCCGGATCAGTTCACGATGTCGCGCTTCCAGAATGAAGAGCGCAGTGCCACGTCGCGCACTCTCGATTCACGCTCTCTCGAACCACGCACACCAGTGATGGCAGAGATCGCGCTGATCTCCTCGCACGCGCCATGGGTGCCGATTCCAGAGGTGATCGATTGGAACGCGGTGGGCGATGGCTCGGTGTTCAACGTGCAGGCCACCTCAGGCGAGCCGCCCGAGGTGATGTGGCAGGACAAGAGCAAGGTGCTGAAGGGCTATCGCGACTCCATCGCGTATGTGATGGAGATGCTGACGTCCTACGTGTTGACCTATGGCGATGACAATCTGGTGGTGATGGTGATCGGCGATCATCAGCCCATGCCCTACGTCACCGACGAGAGCGAGAACAAGGATGTGCTGATTCACCTGATCGCGGGTGATCCTGCCGTGATGGACGCGATCGAGCACTGGGAATGGAGCGAAGGCATGCTGCCCGCAGACGATGCACCGGTGTGGCGCATGGACGCGGTGCGCGACAATTTCATCGAAGCGTTCTCGCGGTAACCATGTGGGAGCGAGCCTGCTCGCGATCAAATATTGACCATAATTCGACTTTCCCTCTCGATATGAAAGGTTTTCGACTTTCACGATTGTTTTTCGATGCACCAGGTTTCCACAGGATTCAGTTCGTCATGTCACCCAAATTTCTTTCGGCTCTTATCGTGGTCGCGTTCTTCTCACTGGTTACACAGTACGCGCTGGCGCAAACCCCAGAGCGCGCAGACATCCGTACCCCCTGGACCACCGAGCTGGAGCCTGAGTGGCTGCGACAGGTCATGCCCGCTGCCGAGACGTTCGGCGAGAAGAGCGGCGAGCCACCGGTGTTTCGCGCCTATCGCGCTGCAGCAGGAGGTGGCGGTGAGCAGGAACTGGCGGGCTTTGTCTTTCTGAGTGCCGATGTGCCACCAGGCGAGAAGGGCTACAGCGCTCCCATAGACATGCTGATAGGCATGGACCTGCAGGGTCAACTCACGGGTCTCAAGGTATTGAATTACACCGAGTCCTTTCGCTATTCCAGAGGCGACTTCGCTGCCGACGCAGAGTTCCAGGGCCAGTTCCCCGGCAAGTCCATCGCTGATGAGTTTCGCATTGCCCGTGATGTCGATGGGCTGTCCGGTGCCACGATGACCAGTTTCGGCATCGCCCGGGGCGCCCGCAATGCCGCACGTCGTGTCGCCGCTGCCTACCTGCAGTATGAGGAAGGAGATGCGCAGCAGAATGCGTGGTTTGCCAATGCGCGGGAGCGACTGGAATTGTTGTCGTGGCAGGACATGCTCGATCAGGGAATCGTCAAGCAGCTGACCATTCCTCTGCTGACTGGAGAGGAATTGCAGTTCACCGTGACCTATATCGGCAGAAAGGTGCTCGGTGAATTCTTTATCGGTCCTGAGGCCTACGCGCGTGCGGAGCGTGATTCCAGCATCCGTCTGGGTGGCACCGAAATGGTGTTGGTCGCCATCGGCGGCAGCGGTGCCACTAGCTTCCGCATGAACCTTATTTCCTTCCAGCAGGGGGATGCGCCAGCTCGCCGGGTACAGCCACAACGCTTTGTGACGGCGGGCAATGCCGACGTCGGGGCCATTGCCGGGCGCGCCAACTATGCAGGAGCTATCGTGATGGAGGAGGGGTTTTATCCGACTCTGCCGTTCTCGATTCTCTACAAACCACAGGCAAGCCTGGAGACTTACAGTCTCGAGTACAGCCTCGGCGGCATCGGACTGGCGCTGGCGAAGAATGAACCGATTCTTTCGCTTGAGGAAATCGAACGGGCGCGCATTGCCGAGCTGGGTTTTTTCACGCGTCTGGTTCTCGATCCGCCATGGGGCGTGACGCCGTGGCCGGAAGTGCTCATGCTGTTGCTCATCTTCACGCTGGTGATGGTGGCGTTCCTGCGCAAAAGCAGCACGGTGCGCTGGACTGCGCTGACATTGACACTCGGGTATCTGGGTTTCTTCAAAGGCGGCTTCCTGTCGGTCTCGCACATCACCGGCGCCATCATGCAGGGGCCGGTGATTTTCATTTCCAATCTCCCCACCTTGATGCTGGTTGTATTCACGCTGGTCACCACGCTGTTGTGGGGACGGGTATTCTGTTCAACGTTGTGTCCGTTCGGTGCACTGCAGGATTTCATAACACGTTTTGCGCCGAAGCGCTGGCAGTTGAAGGTGCCACAACGCATTCATGACAACGCGCTTTACATCAAGTACGGCATTCTTGCCCTGATCCTTGGCACTGCCGTGGTCACCAGCAGTGTCAGCATCTTTCAGTATTTCGAACCGTTCGGCACGCTGTTCTTCTTCAGCTCGTCCGTATTGCTGTGGGCAATTCTGCTGGTGCTGCTTGCCGCTTGCGTCGTGGTGGAACGCTTCTATTGTCGCTATGTCTGTCCGCTGGGAGCTGCACTTGGTGTGATCTCATTGCTCAGCCCACTGCGCATTGCACGAGTCGAACAGTGCACGTTGTGCAAGGTGTGCGAGCATGCGTGCCCTACTGGCGCGATCCGTGGACCCGACATAGACTTCAAGGAGTGTGTGCGCTGCGACATCTGCGAGAGCAAGCTCATCGAGAAAGCGGGTAGTTGCCGTCACTCGATGACCGAGATCAATCGACGCAGGAATCACGCACCGCGCATCCCTGTGCTTGACCTGGGCTGATCGAGAACTGATCGACGACTGGTCTACGCCTGGTCGACTAAAGAACCCGCTGGCCACCGCAGCGCGTGAAAAGTCAGGTGCGGGGCAGTGCAAGAATGTCGTTATGTCCCACGATACAGGTGCCGGTTGCCGCATTTTGCAGACGGAACTCTTTCCACTCCTGCAGCGCTTCGGCATTCAGGCCGTAACCATTACCTGTTGCAGCCGCGATGCCGTTGATCAACTCTTCCACCATCGTGCGATTGTCTGGCCCGAGTGTCCATGGGCTGTCGGCCATCTGCACTTCGTAGCCCAGCTTCGCGAATGCTGCTTGCAGGTAAGGGCCTGAATCCGGTCCCAGTGCCAGACCTAATCCTTTGTCACGCCGCTGATCCTTGTTGAATGCTTCGAGCACTGCGGCATCTAGCGGATGCGCTGGTGTCCACTCGGTGCGGCCATCGTAATTGAGTGCGGCGTAGAAGCCGCTGTTCTGTGCCGCGAGTTTTGCCGCGAGTTTGTCGACCACATCGCGTGACACGAGATCGAACAGCGCGGAGGCGGATACCAGGCGCGCACCGGTCAGCGGCAGGGAATCGAGAGCGAGCAGATCCGCCTCGTAGTCTTCGATGATGTGAGTCTTGCCGTGGCGGCGCAGGGCTTCGTTGAGGAGGGTGGGGTTGTGGTCTACCAGGCGCCAGACTAGATCGCGGGCAGGGCCCGCTCCCACAATGGATAGGGCATCGCGGGCAGGGCCCGCTCCCACAGGAGTGGAAATATCGGGGTTGGTCAGGGCGCGGAGGGTGGAGCCGGTGCCGGAGCCGAGGTCGACGATCAGGGGGATAGCGTCCGCATCCGCGCTCATCCATTGCAATGCCTGGGTTGCCAACGTCTTGTCGCGCGCGGCGAAGTCGGGGCCTTCGCGCAGGTCGAGCCATGCCACTGAGAATCCACTCATCTGTTTGTCACTTCCTTTATCAATTGCGCGACGATCTTCGCGGTGTCATTCCAGGCAGGCAATTTCGCGGCGGCCTGTTGTGCGCCCTGCTGCAGACGATTGCGCAGCGCGGTGTCTTTCAGGATCGAGGTCAACGCATCTGCCAGCGCATCGACATCGCCAGGGGGGGCAAGCAGGCCTGCGGTGTCGGGCACGACATCGGGCACTGCGCCCGCGCGCGCTGCGACCACAGGCAGGCCAAACGAAAGTGCCTCAGCGAACACCATGCCATAGCCTTCGAACAGTGATGGCAGCACGAACACATCGGCACTCGCATATTCATCGTGCAGCTCTGCAACACCGCCGACAAACTGGATACGCTCACCGAAGCGATACGAGTTCACTTTGTCCTGCAGATGTGCAGTCCACTGCGGATCAAATTGTGCGCCACCGACGAAGCGCGCGACCCAGGGCAGATGCCGAATCTGCGCGAGCGCGTCGATCAGCACGTCGTGCGCCTTGCGTGGTATCAGCGTTGCCACGGTCAGCAGCACTGGCGGATTTCCTTTGCACGGTGCAAAGGTTTGCGGATCCGTACCGGGTGGTGCGATCGTGATCTTCGCGACAGGAATCGCGAATTGTTGCGTCAGCAATGTCGCTGTCGCAGCACTGGTGACTACCACTGCGACCGCTGCATCCAGCGCCCGTTTCTCCGATTCATGCAGTATTCGCGCTCGCTCCTGGGTCAGCCCCGCTTCGAGAGCCAGCGGATGATGACACAGCGCGATGATGTTGAGGCGCTTGCCATGACGCTCCGCGATATCGTCCATCACGCCAAAGGCCAGGCCGTCGGCAATCACGAGACTGCCATCGGGCAACGCAGCGAAGCGTGCTTCGGCATCGGCCGTCGCCGCAGCGTCCGGCATTGGGTAGAGACCAGACAGAGGCAACACGGCAACCTGCACTCCCTGTTGCTGCAGCCCGACGATCAGGCGCCGGTCATAGCCATAGCCGCCGGTCAGGGTCTGCAGATCGCCGGGAATGGCGAAGTGGACAGTGGTGGGGGAGTCAGAAGTCACAGAGAAATCCGGGGGTGAGAGAAGTGGGTCATTGTAGTCAAAACTTACGGGTGTGGCACCTTGCCTAATAGGGCCCTGCGCCGTACCATTCTCCGCCATGTCGAAACCAACTGTCACACGCATGACTTGTGCCCGCATCCCTACTGAATACGGGGATTTCCAGCTCTGCTATTACACCAATACTCTCGACAACAAGGAGCATCTGGCCTTCTGCATGGGAGATTTGGCACAGGGCGAGAATGTGCTGGTGCGCATTCATTCCGAGTGCTTCACCGGCGATGTGATGGGGTCCCAGCGCTGTGACTGCGGCGAACAGTTGCATCGCTCGATGGCGTTGGTGGCTGCTGAAGGGCAGGGCGTCATCGTCTATCTGCGTCAGGAAGGTCGGGGCATTGGTCTGCTGGAAAAACTCAAGGCCTACAATCTGCAGGATCAGGGCTACGATACCGTGGATGCCAATCTCATGCTGGGCCATGGCGCGGATGAACGCGAGTACTCGCTTGCCGCACGCATTCTGGAAGAGCTGCAGATCAAATCCGTGCGCCTGATGACCAACAATCCGCTGAAGATCAGCGCCCTGCAGGCAGAGGGCATCCGCGTCACCATGCGTGTATCGCTCGAAGGCGCGGTCAATCCCGAGAACGCTCAATATCTTCTGACCAAGGCCAAACGCATGGATCACATGCTGCGACCGATAAAATCAGTCAGTGAACCGCATGAACCTCAATCAGCAAATTGAGCAGTGGCTGGGCGACAACCGGGAGCGCTTTCATGATCCCGAACGGCCCTTCGTCACGCTCAGTTATGCACAAAGCCTCGATGGCAGCATCACGCTGCGCGCCGGCGAATCTCTCGGACTCAGTGGCGAAGAATCCACACGTCTGACTCATCATCTGCGCAGCCTGCACGACGGCATTCTCGTTGGCATCGGCACTGTGCTGGCGGATGATCCGCAACTTAACGTGCGACAGTGGACAGGTCCGAGTCCGCAACCGATCGTGCTCGACAGTCATCTGCGCATTCCCGCCGATGCCCGGCTCTGCCACATTGCCGACAAACATTGCTGGGTGCTGACGAGTCGGCACAGCAACAGTAGAGAGCAGTCCGATCTCGACATCATCACGCTGGCAGGCGATGCGGAAGGGCGCGTGTGTCTGCACGAGGCGCTGCGTGAACTCAAGCGCCGAGGCATCAACAGTCTGATGGTGGAAGGCGGAGCAAATGTCATCACCGCGTTTCTGAAGGAGCAGCTCGTGGACGCATTGGTGTTGACGATTGCGCCGACTGTGGTGGGCGGGTACAAGGCGGTCGGCGACTTGGGATTCGCGAATCGCGCGGCATTGCCCCGCATCGCGCCGATGTTCACGGAGAAACTCGGAGACGACCAGATCCTGTGGGGCACTGTTCGCTACAGTGAGGAGTCCTCATGAGAGCCGCGTCTCCCACATTGGCAAAACAGCTGTGGTTCACGAAACCGCAACAGGTGGAGGTGCGCGAGCAGTTGCTGCAGCCACCCGCACCCGGTGAAGTGCTGGTGCAGACACAGTGTTCCGCGATCAGCGCAGGCACGGAAATGCTGGTGTATCGCGGACAGATTCCGACCGAGATGGCACTCGATGCCACGATCGACGGCATGCAGGAACAGGCGAACTATCCGCTGCAGTATGGTTATGCCTGTGTCGGTCGCGTGCTGCAGGTCGGTGCCGACGTCGATCCGTGGTGGCTGGGGAAAGTGGTGTTCTCGTTTCAGCCGCATGCGAGTCATTTCATCGCCGCACACTCCGCATTGATTCCGCTGCCGGATGGCGTAGAGCCAGAGGCCGCCATGTTTCTCCCCAACATGGAGACGGCGGTGAACCTCGTTCACGATGGCAACCCACAACTCGGTGAGCGCGTGGTGGTGTTGGGGCAGGGAATCGTCGGATTGCTGCTCTCGAGTTTGCTCGCACAGTTTCCTCTCTCGCAACTCGTCGCTGTCGATGGCGTACTCGCACGTTGTGAACGCGCGCTGCAACTGGGGGTGCATCAGGTGTTCGATCCGGTCAGCGATATCGACATCCTGAAGTCGCAACTTGCGGCCTGCAATGGGGCGGATCTCATCTATGAAGTGACTGGCGCGCCCGAGGCGCTGAATCTGGCGATTGATCTGAGTGGTTACACCAGTCGTATCGTCATAGGCAGCTGGTATGGCAGCAAGAGTGCGACAGTAGCGCTCGGTGGCAACGCACATCGCAATCGTCTGCAGATCGTGACGAGTCAGGTGAGCACAGTGGCGCCGCAGCTCAGTGGGCGCTGGGACAAGGAGCGTCGTTACGAACTGGCGTGGAAGATGTTGCGCGAACTGCAGCCACAGAAAATGATTACGCATCGTGTGCCGCTCTCCGATGCAGGCACGCTATACAAACTGTTACACGAGACCCCCGGCGATGTATTGCAGGCGGTCTTAACTTACAAGCACGACTGAATCAGGAAGAGATGAACATGTACACCGTAGCCGTCACCAAGGATTTCATCGCCAGACACTTTCTCATCGGTGGCGACTGGGGCGCGGAGAATTTTCCGCACGCTCATCACTACGTAGCGGAAGTGAGCATCGAGGCCGCTCAGCTCGACAAGCACGGTTATCTCGTGGACATCGTGGAGATCGAGGCGGGGTTGAACGAGATCGTCGCGTACTTCCGCGACTGCGTGTTGAACGAGAAACCG
>Ga0155965_1072_pt2 | contig 17406 bp, 13 predicted proteins | sample RifCSPlowO2_02_FD_107619 | JGI IMG/M metagenome (GOLD analysis project Ga0155965, IMG submission 107619) | Gammaproteobacteria bacterium RIFCSPLOWO2_02_FULL_57_10
CTGTTGCCCTCGTTTTCCTTGCCCGCGATGCGACGGCCATTGATCAGGATCTGGTCGCCACCGGCGCCAAGACCACGTCGATCTGCGCCACCGGAACTGCCCGGGCCGCCGTTGTTGCCGCCTCCGCCACCCATCGCCAGCGTGATGCCGGGGATGCGATTGAGCATGTCATTGACGGAAAACGGTTCGTACTGGGCGAAGAATTCTGCGGGATAGGTGACAGTGGATTCACCGGTCGATGCCGACGAATCCTGCGCGGAAGCGGAACTGGCCAGCAGGATGGCAGCGGCTGCCAGCGTGGCAAGAGGGGCGCGCGAGTGCATTGCCGAGCGCAATCCCCGGGTAATTAAACGAAAACTCATCAAGTAGACTCCAGGCCTGGTTTGCAGATGCCAGCGACCACACGTCGCTGGCTGCGTTCTTTTTTGTATTGTAAGGGGGTATAACGGGGTGGAAGTATGCACAGGTTTTAATGGCTGAAAAACAACTACTTATGTTGTTTTTGTGACATTTTGTAATGGCTGGCGAGAGACCCCTGTGGGAGCGGGCCCTGCCCGCGACAGGTTCAGTGGTATCCCAATCGCGAGCAGGGCTCGCTCCCAAATCAGGGGTGCGGAGCTCGACACAACAGAATCATCACGGAGATGGGGCAATCACCTGGCGTTGTTCATCCAGGCCTTCGATTCCGAGTCTGACCACATCGCCAGGCTTGAGGTAGACAGGTGGCACCATGCCGTCACCCACTCCCGCAGGCGTGCCGGTGAAGATCACGTCGCCGGGGTGCAGTGTCATGAACTGACTGAGGTGACTCACGATGTGGGCAACCCCGAACACCATGTCGGCCGTGTTGCCCTGTTGCCGCATCTCGCCATTGACCTCGGACCAGACGGCCAGATTCTGCACATCATCGATGCTGTCGCGCGTCACCAGCCAGGGCCCGAGCGGAGCGAACGTGTCGGCGCTCTTGCCCTTGGTGAACTGTCCTCCGCGCTCACGCTGAAACGCTCGCTCTGACACGTCGTGACCGACCGCATATCCCGCGATGTACTCGAAAACGTCCTCTTCGGAGACGTATTGCGCCTTCTTGCCGATCACCACGACCAGCTCGGATTCATAGTCGAGCTTGTCGCCACCGCGTGGGCGAATCACATCGTCGAATGGGCCGGTCAGTGCTGAGGTGGCCTTCATGAATACCAACGGCTCCGTGGGCAGTTCCACCTGCATTTCTGCCGCGTGATTCACGTAGTTGAAGCCGATGGCGATGATCTTGCCGATGCCGGTCAGAGGCACGCCAAGGCGGGGATCGCCCTGCACCAGGGGAAGTTGATCAAGGGGAATGGCGGCAATCTGCTCCAGCGCCTCGTCCGAGAGCTGCTCGGGCCCGATGTCACTGATATGGGCCGAGAGATCTCGCAATTGACCACCGTCATCCACAAGACCGGGCTTTTCCTGTCCTACCGGACCGAAGCGGACGAGTTTCAATTCGGCGGCCTGCGCTGCGGCAGTGAAACCAAGCAGCGTGCAAAGGGCCAGGGTTTTGACTAATGGAGTTCTGACAGCGGTAATTCCGGACATGATCTACCTCGTTGTTGTTTTGCCGGAGTGTAGCCAAATACGCGACGTCTGTCTTCATGGCTCGCGCATGACATGACCCCTTGCGACTGAAGCGAACAGTGCCAACGGCAAATTCGGACGCCCAGTCGGATTCCCGTTGCCTGTTTGAAGGCATTGGTGTAAACCGTGCTGCAGAAAGGGGACAGCACGGACGCCAGGAAAAAGACCAACAACAATAAAACTCAACAGTCAGACTCTTGTGCAAAAGGGCTTCACCATGATGCAACGATCGACTTCACGCCTCACGTTACTTCCCGCTTCAACACGCCCTCCCCGCCACACCATGTTAGCTGCCCTGCTGGGCCTTTCCCTGCTGGCGCCGATGACCTCATTCGCGCAAAGCGACGATGAAAAACGTGCAGCCATGAATGCGGCATACCGTCAATATCAGGAGATCGTGGCGCAGGGCCCGCAGTTTCGCGAGCAGAGCATTGAGCCCGCACGCGAGGCTTATGAACTGGCACTGGATGTTCTCGGTGATGCCAATCCCACCACTGCAGCCCTGGCCATCAATTACGGCAACGCACTGACCGATGGGGATGACGCAGCCGACATACTGGAACATGCGCTGGAGATCAGCGAAAACGTCCATGGTGATGACGCACTGGAGTTGATCGATCCCCTGATGGCGCTGGCGAACTCGGCCACCGCCCATGGTGAGTTCGCCGATGCGCGCGATCACTACGAGAGAGCCTTCGAGATCGCCCAGGCCCAGGAACAGCGCGATCCCATTCTGGAAGCCATCATCGGCGTGCAACTCGGCACGACCTCGTTCAGCATGGGACGTCTGGACGAAGCACGTGACTATTTCATCGGCGCGCGTGACAAACTGCAACCAATCGACAACGACGTTGCGCGCATTCGTCTCGCCACAGCGAATTTCTGGATCGGCCGTTACGAAATCAGTGCGGCGAATTATCTTGGCGCGATTGCGCCACTGCAAGCCTCTGCTGAAGTGTTCGATGCCATCCCGGAAGCACGACAATTTTCAGTCAACAGTCATATCGCTCTCGTCGAGGCCTACGAGCGCCAGGGACAGCGTGACCAGGCGACGCCGCATGCGTTATTCGTTGGTCAGGACAGCACAGCACCCACGTTGATCTACCGACCGGCATTCCCCGGTGAGCTCTGGCGGGAAGGAGAAATCACACTGAGGTTCGATGTGGATGCTGAAGGATTCGTGACGAATGTCAGCACTGCGGACGGCGATGCCGATGCGGAGCTGGTGACAGCCGCGAGCGAAGCTGTCACTGCAGTGCGCTACGCGCCGCGCTTCGAGAACGGCAGCGCTGTGGCAACTTCAGGGGTGACAATGCCATTCAGATTTTCCCGCCCGGGGCGTTGATCGCGTGGGAGCGAGCCCTGCTCGCGATTGAAGATTGCGTTAAATTCAATCGCGAGCAGGGCTCGCTCCCACATGTGCAATCAATTCACCAGCAGCCCTCGCCGCCGCAGCATGTGACTGCTGTCCGGTGCGCGACCGGCAAAATCCTCGAACAACGCCATCGCATCACGACTGCCACCTTTCGACAGCAGCGTGTCACGGAAATGCTGGCCATTCTCGCGTCGCATGCCGCCGTTGTCCTTGAACCACTGCACGGTGTCGGCGTCGAGGACTTCACTCCAGATGTACGAGTAATAGCCCGCAGCGTAACCGCCCATGATGTGCGAGAAGTACGGCACGCGATAACGCGGTGGCACCGGCGCATAGTCGAGAGCATTGTCACGCAACACCTGAGCCTCGAACGCCAGCAGATCGGGCGCCGCAGGAATCTGTTCGGGTGACAATTGATGCAGTGCCATGTCGACTATCGACGCCGCGAGATACTCGGTGGTGCCAAAACCCTGATTGAACTGCTCGGCCGCCAGCACACGATCGAGCAGCTCCTGAGGAATGCGCTCACCGGTTTCATGATGGCGGGCATAGTTCTCCAGCACTTCGGGCCACGACGCCCACATTTCGTTCACCTGCGAAGGAAACTCCACGAAATCGCGCGGCACACTGGTCCCCGCAAAGCGCGGATACTGCACGTCGGAAAACAGTCCGTGCAACACGTGACCGAACTCGTGGAACGCGGTGGTCACTTCCGCGAACGTGAGCAGTGTCGGCTCGCCTTCAGGTGGCTTGGGGACATTCAGATGCAGGGCAATCACCTTGCTGCCGCCTGTCAGTCCGGCCTGCACGTTGTAACTGTTCATCCAGGCACCTCCACGTTTGCTGGAGCGTGCATAGAAATCGGTGAGCACCAGTCCGAGTGACGAGCCGTCCGCGTCTGTCACTTCCCACACCTGCACATCGGGGTGATAGGTGGGAAGATCGGGTCGCAGAGTAAACGCAAGGCCGTAGATCTGCTCTGCTGCGAAGTAGACGCCATTCACCAGCACGCTGTTCATTTCGAAGTAAGGGCGCACTTCCGCCTCATCAAAAGCGTAGCGTTCGCGCCGTACTTTCTCTGCGTAGAAAGACCAATCCCACGCGGCCAGCTCGAAAGGCTCTGCTTCGGTCGCGTTGATGAGAGCCTGAATGGCCTCGCCTTCCGCGCGCGCATTGGCCACGGCCACAGGCGCGATGCCACCGAGCATCTCGTTCACGGCATCAGGTGTGCTGGCCGTCTGATTCTCGAGCGTGAAATGCGCGTGCGTGGCATAGCCGAGCATCTGCGCCCGTTCGGCGCGCAACCTCAGTGTGTCGGTGACGATGCCTGTCGTGTCGAACTCGTTGCCGCGACTGCCACGGGCAGTGGACGTGGTGTGGATGCGTTCACGCAACGCACGATTGCTCAGTGACGACAGCGGCGGTTGATCGCTGGTGTTGAGCAGCGCGATCAGATACTTGCCATCGTGGCCTTGCGCCGTTGCGGCGGTGGCAGTTGACTGAATCTCGGCAGCGGAGAGACCCTCCAGTTCTGCCGCTGTGTCTACCAGTACTGCAGAGTCATTCACCTCGGCAAGCACGTGCTGACTGAACAGCGTGCTCAACCGTGCCAGTTCTGCGTTGATCTCGCGCAGACGAGCCTGCTGCGACTCTGCGAGCATGGCGCCAGAGCGCACAAAATCACTGTGATAACGTTCCAGTGCACGCAGCGATTCCGGATCGAGACCCAGCTCCTCGCGCTGCTGATACAGGCGGTCCAGGCGCGCAAACAACTGCGGGTTCAGTGAAATGGAATCGTTGTGAGCAGCGAGTCGTGGAGCCATCTCGCGTTGCACCGCCTGCAGCGTGTCGTCGGTGTTGGCGCCACTGAGGTTGTAGTACACACGCAACACGCGATCCAGGTCCTGGCCCGCCAGCTCCAGCGCCGCAATCGTGTTGTCGAAGGTTGGTCGCTCCGGATTGCTGGCAATCGTATTGATCTCTTCGGTGTTGATGGCCATGCCGCGCTCGATCGCTGCTGCAAAGTGATCGCTGGTGATCAGATCAAAAGGTGGCAAGCCATGTGGCAAAGTGCTGGCATTGAAGAGCGGGTTCTCCGCGACAGCGGGAGGCGTACCGGGTGCCTGCTGCTGCGCAGGTGGCGAAGTCGATTCCTGTGAACACGCAGCGACGACCACGCTCAACCCGAGAGCAGAAATGGTGCTGGAATATTTCATGTGATTCTCCTTGTATATCCGTTGACCTCACCCCCTCGCTCCCACACGGATCAATCCGCGCCGTGCGCCATACGGGTAATGACCGGGGCGATCAGCAGCATCACCACGGCGATTGCCATCGCGATATAACCGACGTCGGTATACACCGCGGCGTAGCTTGCTTTCGCCGCCACCGTATCGGTGAGTTGCCCGCCAATGGTTTCTGCACCGGTGGCCGACGCAATGATGCCCGCCAGATAATTGGACAGCCCGCTGTAGAGAAACCAGGCACCCATCGTCATGCCCACCGCGCGTGCCGGTGCCAGTTTCGTGACGGCAGAAAGTCCGACGGGAGACACCAGCAATTCGCCAATGGTGTGAATCCAGTAGATCAGAAGAATGAAATAGACGGCCGTCATGCCCGCCTCGCCGGAGACAGACATACCTGCCACGAGAGCGAGAAATCCCAGTCCTGCGAGGAACACACCGATGGCGAACTTCACTGCGGTGGAAGGGTTCAGGTTGCGCCTCGCCAGCACCACCCATAACCACGCCAATATGGGCGCAAACATCACGATGAAGCCCGCGTTGAGCGACTGGAAGACCGGCGCTGGCACCGACATGCCAAGCATGGTGCGATCAACAAGTCTGTCCGTGAACAGATTGAGCGAGGAGCCCGCCTGCTCGAACAGCGCCCAGAAGGGAATCTGCGCGAGAATGAAATACAGCGCCGCCAGCATGCGATCGCGCTCCTGCCCCTGGCAACCGACGAATGCGTAGCCGATCAGCAACACCAGAATGATCAGCCCCAGCAGACCCACATGGTTCTCATCGATCACATGGGCATTGATGACCAGCAGCATCGACACGGCGATGATGCCGAGACCCGTGAGATAACACAGATGCTCGACACTCAGAGGCCCCAGCACTTTCTGCTGCAGTTTCTCCGCACTCGGCGGTTCGCCACGCCCTTCCAGCCAGTGCTGATAACGCACGAAGATGAACAGACCGGAGAGCATGCCGACACCTGCCAGTCCGAAACCGTACTTCCAGCCATAGGCAATACCCAGCCAGCCACACAGGATCGAGGACAGGAAGGCGCCGACGTTGATGCCCATGTAGAAAATCGTGAACCCGGAGTCGCGCCGCGCATCCCCGAAACCATACAGATCACCGACAATAGTGGAGATGCTCGCCTTGATGTACCCCACCCCGGCGATGATGAGCGCGAGGGACAGGTACATGACGTTGAGATACAGCGTCTGTGTTTCCACATGCACTGTGTAGGCATTGGTAGCAATCTGTGCAGGCAGGCCAACTGCCTCGGGACTGTCGATCAGCATCGACGTGGCACCTTCGTTGAAACCAATGAAGGACCTTCCCTGCGCGGACACCACGATCTGCCGCGCGTCGCCACCGCGACCATCGAGGGTCAACTGGTACTCCTCACCGTTGAACATCATGACCTGCCGTGAACCGCTGCCCTCGAAAGCCATGCCGAAGTGTCCCAGCACCAGCAGAATGGCACCGAACGTGATCGCCTTGCGGGGACCAAGATAGCGATCGGCCAGCATCCCGCCGATGATGGTCATCACGAACACCAGTGCGGTATAGGCGCCATAAAGCACCGTGGAACGCTCGTCCGTGAAAAGGAAGTGCTGCGTCAGATAGAAGATCAGCAGGGCGCGCATGCCGTAATAGGAAAAGCGCTCCCACATCTCGGTGAAGAACAGAACGACAAGGCCGCGTGGATGACCGAACAACGTGTGTTGTGTGCCGGGAGAGAGGGTATCGGACATTGGCGACCAGGCTCTGCTGCTGATGACGCTCCGATGCTAGAGCCTCAGCCACAAAGAAGCAATCCGGCGTACGCACTCTGGCAGGCGGTGGATGGGGAAGCGACGAAAGACACTGAATCAGCGCGTGTGCCATAATCCGGGCACAATAAAAACAACGCGCCCTTGCTCTCCGAGGACGCACCATGGAACCCCGTCATGCTGCCAAGATCCCTGCTCGCTGCCTGCGCTCTTCTCTCCGCCTCACATCATGCCTTTGCCCAGGCGCCAATAATGGAGGGAGAACCGCCCACTCTGGTGCTGGCCATCGTCGTCGACCAGATGCGCTTCGATTATCTGACCCGCTATGGCAGTGAGTTCAATGGCGGCCTGCAGCGTCTCATCGAGGAAGGCGCCGTCTTCACCAACGCGCACTACGAAGCGGCGCCCTCCGTGACCGCCGTTGGACACTCCACATTCCTGAGCGGTGCCGTACCCGCCGTCAGCGGCATCGCGGGCAATCTCTACTACAGTCGTGCAGACGGTCGCCCCGTGCAAAGCATCACGGATCGCAACGCGACTCCGCTGGGCAACACCGCGGGTGCGTCTCCGCATCGTCTGCTGGTCACCACCGTCGGCGATGAACTCAAGGCATCAGGCAAGGGGGGCAAGGTCTTCGGCGTGTCATTGAAAGATCGTAGCGCAATACTGCCTGCGGGGCGGGGCGCGGATGGTGCATTCTGGGTCGGCGACAGCGGCGACTTCGTTTCCAGCAACTGGTACTTCCCCGAACTGCCCGCGTGGGTGAATGATTTCAATACGTCCAAACCGTCGGACAGTTATGCGGGTGTCGAATGGCTGGGAGTTGAGCTGCCATCCACACCGGGCTCGGATTTCTACGCGGAGCTGGACAAGACTCCCTACTCCGATCAGATGGTTCTCGATTTTGCGCTGCGCCTGATGGCAGAGGAAAACCTCGGCGATGATGCACTCACCGATCTGCTCGCCGTCAGTTTCTCCGCGACGGATTATCAGGGCCACGCCAACGGCATCGAAACAGAAATGATGCGCGCGATGATGCTGTCGATTGATGAAAAGATCGGCGAACTGATGAGAGCCGCACAGCAACATGCGAGTCGCGGTCGCCTGCTGATCGTTCTCACTGCAGATCACGGGGTGTCACCCGCGCCCGAGGAGAACAATGCGCGACGCCTGCCCGGCGGTCGTTACGCAGCCCAGGATGAGAGAGACGCGGTGAATGCCGCTCTCGTCGCCGCGTTTGGTGAAGGGGATTACATCGAAGGCAGTGCGGAAATGAGCATGTATTTCGCGCGCGATCCCGTGCCCGGAAAGCACATTCCGCGCAGCGAGATGGAGCGCGTGGCAGTGGAGACATTACGAGCGATGCCACAGGTAGCGCGAGTGTATACGCGCACAGAACTGGAAAGCCCGCTGTTTGCAGGCGATCGCATCGATCAGCGCGTACGCAACGGTTTCAGTCGCATCAATTCGGGTGACATCATCGTCGTGCACGAACCCAACTGGATGAATCGCCCGGCTGGCACGACGCATGGTTCGCCCTACCCTTACGACACTCACGTCCCGATGATCTTCTGGGGACCGCAGACACTGGTGACACCAGGCCGCTACCATCAGGACGCCGCAGTGCATGACATCGCTCCCACGCTCTCGACCATGCTGCAGATCGCCAGGCCGAGCGGCGCCATGGGGCGCGTGTTGCACGAGATACTGCCGGAGTGATTCTGGTCAGATTGGCGTCAGGGCATGACGCCATCCCGTATTTCTATCGACGTTCTGCCCGCATGAACACCAGCATGCTGCAGACAGTCAGCAACATGGCAAAGAAGAACGACGCCCCGGGAAAATAGAACGGTGCACTCGCTGCCGTAAAGAATGCGAACGTACCCGTCATCAGCGGCGGACTCAGGATCGACGTCAGACTCGACATGCTCGCCAGTCCACCCTGCAACTCCCCCTGCGAGTTCGCCGGGATGTGGCCGGACATGATGCCGTTGATAGACGGCATCACGAAGCCCTGCAACGCGCCGGGAATCATGAACACATACAGCACCCACCCGCTGCTGGCGAACGCATAACCGGCGAAGGAAATGATGCAGAACCCGAATCCCATCAGCGCCGCCTTGTGTTGCCCGATGATCGGCAGCACCTTGCGCAGCAGCACGGCCTGAGTCAGCACCATCAACACGCCGACGAAAGCGAACGAGTAACCCACCTGACTTTCACTCCACTGGAATTTCTCGATCGTGTAATACGTCCACGTACTCGGCAGCGCGTGATGACCCATCATGAACAGGAAATAGGCGCTGATCATGCCGATCACCGTCGGATACTTGCGCAACGCCATCAGCGTGCCGGTGGGGTTGGCGCGGCGTATGTCGAAGGCACGACGATTCTCCTTCGGCAGCGTTTCGGGCATGACGAAGAAACCGAAGACGAGATTCGCGAAGGCCAGACACGCCGCCGCGATGAAAGGGACGCGCGCGCCGTACTCGCCCAGCATGCCGCCAATCACGGGGCCGATGATGAACCCGAGGCCAAACGCCGCGCCTACCAGTCCGAAGGTCTGCGCCCGCTTCTCCGTGGGTGTGGTATCGGCGATGACGGCGTAGCAGGTGCTGTAGGTCGAGGCCGCGATTCCGGCGACCATCCTGCCCACGAAGAGCCAGAACAGCGTCGGCGCCCACGCCATGATGAGATAGTCGATGCCAAGCAATAGAAGCGACAACAACAGTACAGGGCGACGCCCGAAGCGGTCCGAGACATTGCCCATGATGGGCGAGAAGAAGAACTGCATCAGCGCATAGACCATCATCAGCCAGCCGCCATAACGCGCTGCGCTGGAGAGACCTTCACCAGAAACCCCCATGATCAGCTGGGGCATGACGGGGAGGATGATCCCGAAGCCAATCGAGTCGATCAGCAGCGTGACGAAGACAAACGTGATGGTGTACTTGTGGCTCATGCGGCCTGTTCTTCTTGTAAGGGTCTGGGCGCCTCTGCGATGAGGCTGGGCACCTCTGTAATGGGGCTACAACCTACCCCAAGGCCTGGAAGTTGACAACCTTGTGGGCAAATTGCTTTCGCTCCGGCATCCTGACATGATTCCCCGCACACCAGCAGTCAACACCGAACACGAACGAGGCTCCACCGTGGCAATCTCATTGCAGGAACAATTACTCAAGGCCGGACTGGTCAAGGAAAAGCAGCTCAAGAAGAGCAACAGCGAAAAGCGCAAGCAGACGCGCCAGCAACTGCACAGCAAGGAAGGCGTTGTCGACCAGAACAAGGAAGCGGCGCTGCAGGCACTGGCCGAGAAAGCGGAACGCGACCGCGCCCTGGCTCGGGAGCAGAACAAGGCCGCCGAAACGAAGGCCATTGCCGCTCAGATTCGCCAGATCATCACCATGAACCGTCAGCCGAAGAACAATGGCGATGTGGTGTACAACTTCGTCGACGACAAGAAGATCAAGTCCCTGCACGTCGACAAGCTCACGCTGGAGCATCTCAGTCTCGGTCTGCTCGCCATCGTCAAGCTGGATGGCAAGTACGAGATCGTCCCGCAGGCCGCCGCGCTGAAGATTCAACTGCGCGACCCTTCCTTCGTGATCGTCTGCAACGAGCAGCAGAAGTCTGCCGATGGCACCACAGAAGATGATCCCTATGCGGACTTCAAAGTACCAGATGACCTGATGTGGTAAACCCGGCCCCTCATGCAAACTGTTACCATTGAAGCACCCCTGACTGTGGGAGCGGGCCTTGCCCGCGTTTGCTGTTTTATCTGCTTCAGAACAAGAAAATCGCGGGCAGGCCCGCTCCCACAATTCAATCAGCAAGGAAAAACAAGATGATCAACCAATTCGCCAGTCTCTGCCCGCTCGCCGGCCGCATCATTCTCGGTTTGTACTTCGTCCTGCCCGGCGGGCTGATGAAGATCTTCAACTACCAGGGCACCGCCGATTACATGGCATCCCACGGCATGGTGATGATCCCCTTCTTCCTGGTGCTCACAATCATCATCCAGCTCGGTGGCGGCGCCGCGCTGATCGTCGGCTACAAGACGCAGATCGCCGCGTTCCTGCTCGCAGGCCTCACACTTGTCATCAGCATCGTCATGCACGACTTCTGGGACATGGAAGCGGGTCTGCAACAAAGCCACGAGACGCAGAACTTCGTGAAGAATCTGGGTATCATCGCCGGCCTGCTCGTGATGAGCGGACTCGGTGCCGGGGCATACAGCCTGGATAACAGAAAAGAGCAATAAGAAACACAGACCATGGCAGCAAAATCGACAGTCCTCAAAGCCGAGCTCACCATTTCGGATATGAACCGGCACCATTACGAGACCTACCAGCTCACAGTGGCGCAACATCCTTCGGAAACCGACGAGCGCACCATGGTGCGCATCGTCGCCTTCGCACTGCACGCGAGCGAGAGCCTGAGCTTCACCAAAGGCATCAGCACCGAGGACGAACCGGACATCTGGGACAAGGACCTGACCGATCACATCACGACGTGGATCGATCTCGGCCAGCCGGACGAAAAGCGCATCCGCAAGGCCTGCGGCCGCGCCGACGCCGTATACATCTACACCTATCAGCCACGCAACGCTGGCCCGTGGTGGATCAAACACGGCGATGACCTGGCGCGTTTCGACAAGCTCAATGTGATTTCAATCGACACCGTGTCGGCAACAACACTCGCAGATCTGTGTGATCGCAACATGTCGCTGCAGTGCAGCATTCAGGAGGATGGCGTGTATCTGTCGTCGGAGAGCAAGGAGGTGGAGTTGAAATTGAGTGTGGTCAAGGGGAGCAGTTCGCAACCTTGAGATTCGAGATATCGAATCAGGTCGCGTCGTTTCATAAAGCTATCCTTTGCCTACCCTGCCTGTTCCGATCGCTTGATCAGAAGCAGCGCGACAAGCGTCATCAACCCCGCTCCGGACAGGTAATACCCCACCGCCGCAATCCCGTAGTTCACGGCCAGCCACGTCGCGATGTATGGCGCGAGCGAACCGCCGAGAATCCCCGCCAGATTGAACGCCATCGACGCGCCGGTGTAACGCACTGCGGTGGGAAACTGTTCGGCGAGCGCAGTGCCGAGTGGACCATACGTCAGCCCCATGCAGGCGAGGCCGAGCGACAACAGCACGATCACCATGAATGTGCTGCCACCCGCAAATAACGGTCCGAACACCAGACCGAACACCATGATCGCCAGCGTCGCGTAGATCAGCATGCGGATACGGCCAACTCGATCGGCCACCACGGCGGAATAGGGAATCATCGCCGCGAAGAACAGCACACCGATGATCTGCATGATGAGAAATTCCTGGCGCTCGAAGCCGAGCTGACTGGTGCCCCAGCTCAGCGTGAACACGGTCATCAGGTAGAACGTGACGAAAGTGGTCGTCGCCATCAGCGTGGCGAGCACCAGCGTGCGGAAGTGTTGACCAAATACAGTGGCAAGCGGCACCTTGACGCGTTCTTCATTGTCGATGGTATTCTGGAACTCCGGTGTCTCGGTGATCTGCAGGCGCACATACAACCCGACAAACACCAGCAATGCGCTGGCCAGGAAGGGAATGCGCCAGCCCCACGAGAAGAACTGTTCTTCAGTCAGCGTCGCGGTGAGAACAACGAATACCAGCGTCGAGAGAATGAATCCGATGGGCGCGCCCAGCTGCGGAAACATGCCGTACCACGCGCGCTTGCCGGGTGGTGCGTTCTCGATGGCGAGCAACACGGCACCTCCCCACTCGCCTCCGAGCCCGATACCCTGACCGAAGCGGCACAATGCAAGTAGAGCGGGCGCGAGCAAGCCAATGGATGCATAGGTGGGCAACAATCCGATAGCCACGGTAGAGAGCCCCATGGTCAGCAGTGCGGCAACCAGCGTGGCCTTGCGCCCGATGCGATCGCCGAAGTGCCCGAACAGTGCGGAACCCACCGGCCGCGCAAAGAATGCCAACGCAAACGTCGCAAGAGACTGCAGTGTCGCCGTCGCCGGATCGGAGCCGGGAAAGAACAGGAAGGGAAACACCAGCACGGCAGCGGTGCCGTAGATGTAGAAGTCGAAGAACTCGATGGTGGTACCGATCAGACTCGCAAACAGCACGCGGCGTGGGCTATTCATGCTCTAAAAATTCCTGTCGCACTTGTTATTATTTTTATGCCGAATTCCGGCTGGCGTTGATGTTACCGAACAGCGACCGCATCACCATCTTCTCGTACAGCGCCATGTGTTCCTGCTCTTCACCGGCGCGGGCGCGTTGTATTTTCATCAACGCATACTGCTGCACGGTGAGCAGCGGCAACACGACCCGCTCACGCAACTGAATGCTCATGCGGCTGCGTGGATTGTCTTCCAGCAGTTTCTGCTGCCCGGAGATCTTCAGCACCAGCGCGCGGCTCAACTGATATTCATCGTGCAGATTGCGCCAGAATTCGCCGAACTTCGGATCCTTGGCCATATACTGCGTGAGCTGGAAATTCGTCTTGCTCATGCTCTGCATGCTGTTGGCGATCAACGCGCGGAAGAAGCGCGAGCGCTGATACAGACGCACGCAGGCGTCGAAGTTGCCCTTGTCCTCCTGTTCCTTCAGCGCGGCACCCAGACCATAGAATCCTGGGACGTTCTGCTTCAGCTGACTCCACGCGCCGACGAACGGAATCGCACGCAGATCCTCGAACTGCAACTTCTTCGCGCCGCCACGCTTGGCGGGACGGCTGCCGATGTTGGTCATCGCGTAATAGTTCAGCGTGCTCATCTCTTCCAGATACGGCAGGAACAGGTCGTGCTTCTTGAAATCGTCATAACTGCGGTAGCTGGTATTGGCCAACTCTTCCATCAGCGCACGCTGCTCGTCGTCGAGTTCGCGCTCCGGCCGGTCGTAGAGATTGTTCTCCAGGCCTGCCGTCAGCAACTGGCTGAGGTTGTGCACGGCGGCTGCCTTGATGCCATAGAACGTGCTCACGGTCTGCCCCTGCACCGTCATCTGGATCTGGTTGCTCTCGATCTTCTTGCCCATCGCGGCATAGAAAAGATATGTGTCGCCACCACCGCGCGCGGGTGGGCCACCACGACCGTCGAAGAAAATCACTTCGATGCCCTGCTCGCGCGATACTGCCGTCAGATCTTCCTTGGCGCGATAGATCGCCCAGTTCGCCATCAGGTAGCCGCCGTCCTTGGTGCCATCGGAGAAGCCGAGCATCACGGTCTGGCGCATCCTGCGTTTTGCCAGATGTGCCTTGTAATGACGGTTGTTGTAGATCTGCACCATGGACGCCCCGGCGCGCTGCAGGTCGTCGACCGTCTCGAACAGTGGCACAATGTCCACCGTCAGGTCACGGTCCGACCACCCACACAGGCGGAACAGCGCAAACACCTTCGCGATGTCGGAGGCGCCACGACAATTGCTGATGATGTAACGATTGGCGGCACGCTCACCGTTGCTGCGCTGGATGTCGCGAATGACACCGAAGGAACCGAGAGTGTCACGCACCACCGGATCACTGAACGCGTTGGGATCGACGTGACCCCGACAACTGAGCAGGCAATCGATCTGTTGCTGCCAGTTCAGCTCGAAAATGCCTGGCGGCAACAGATCGCGACACTGTTCGATCACGGCCTCCAGCGCGGCATTGATCACGCGGCTGTCCTGACGGATGTCGATGCTCGCAAAGTGCAGGCCGAACAATTGCACCTTGCGGCGGAATGATTGCAACTGCTCGCGGTAGAGTCCTTGGTGTTCAGCGACCAGCACCTGCTCGATGTCATCCAGTTCGCGCAGGAAATTCTCCAGCACCAGTGGTTGCACCGCTTCCGCCTCGCTCAGCTCCTCATGCAACTGCAGTTCGAGTGCCGCAAGTCGATCGTAGGTGCCACGAAAACTGAGTCTTCGCTTGAGTGCACGAATGTTCTGGTGGTAGCAGCTGAGTATGGTGTAACGCAGTTTCGCCGCGACTTTCTTCGTCGTCTCGATGGTGACGAACGGATTGCCATCACGATCGCCACCGGGCCAGAAACCGACCGATATCAGTTCGCTGTTGCGGGTGACCCGCTCCCCGTGCGGCTCTGCCAGTTGATCGACGATGTCACCAATGGCGGGATAGAAAATGTTGCCAAGGTACCAGGTGAGCAGCACTGCCTCGTCGTAGGGCGAAGGCTTCTGCTTCTGGAAAAATGGCGTGTTGCCCAGTTGCTGCAGAAGATCGCGCGCCGTGCCGATCTGATTGCTGGAGATCGCATCGGTCAGGTCGGAGATGATCGCGAGCACCTGACCCGGATAGAACTGCGTCGGGTGCGCAGTAAGCACTACGCGCACGCCGAAGTTGGCGAGTATCTGCCCCAGGCGCTCGTGCAGGTCACTGTCCTTCGCACGCTCCACCAGTTGCACGAGCGAACTCTTGCCGTCGATGCGGTGAATCTTGCTGTAGGCAGCATCCTCCAGCGCATCAATGAGAACGACCTGGCGCTCCACGTACTGAATGATCTTGAACAGGAAGTGGATCTGCTCTTCTTCGCTGAACGCAGGCTTATGCACCTCGAAGAAATTCTCGATGATGGTCGCAGGGTCAAGCCCGTTCTCAAGTCCACTCGCGCAGTCCTCGGCCAGTAGCGGCAACAGCGTGCCGGTCTGCTCGACGGCATCCAGTGGCAACGTCAGGAACAGGCTGTTGTAGAGCTGGAATTGCAGCTCCACCAGCTCGGCGAATGTCTTGGAAACCTGGTCAGTCATGGGGCGGCACTTCCTTACATCAGGGCCTCGAATCAGGGCCTGAAATCATGGGCAAACGGGTTGAAGTGGGCAATCTAGTGCATCCCCGCGGCGCTGTCCACGCCGATGGGCGACCGGTTCAGCGGATAGGACAGGCACACCAGCACCAGGGCCACTGCGACATACAGCGCACAGGCACCAAAGATGCCTGCAACTCCCGTGCCTCTGTCGATGAAGTAACCGACCAGCACCGGCGAAATGGCAGAGAACAGCACCACGATGGCCATGTTCATGGAGCGGATCGTGCCCAGAGCACGGGTACCGTAAATCTCAGCCCACAGCGCGCCGGTCACTGGCGGCGTGCTGCCCGCCCCGATGCCGAGCAGGATCATCATCGCCAGCGCCACCCACTGCCCCGGCACGAACGCAATCAGCAGCAACGCACACAGCATCGGCAGCAGGATGAAGGGCAAGAGCCGCACCGCCTTGAAGCGATCCACCAGTACGCCTGATACCAGCGAGCACAACCAGTGCATGCCGCCGTAGACCACGAAACAGGTCGCGAGCCAGCTCAGCGTCCAGTCCTTGCTCATCACGATGAAATTCTGATGGATGAAGATGGCAGTCATGATGAAGGGGCTGGCCATCAGCGCGGGAAGCGCGAGCCAGTAGCGATAATCCTTCAACAGCACCGAGCGCCCCATGGGAACCGCCTTGGCACGCCCGGGACTTTCGCCAAGCCGCTGCGCCTCGATCTCTGCATGCAGCGCCTGCTGCGGCGCTGCCTTGCGCAACAGCCACAGCAGAACGGGCATCAGGATCAACACCACGCTCAGTGCCACGACGAGGAAAGTCGCCTGCCAACCGATACTCGCAATCAACATCACGGCGAGCAGCGGCAACACGACCTCGCCCACCGGCACGCCGGACATCGCCACACTGATGGCCTTGCCGCGATTGTCATCGAAGTAGCGCGCCATCGTCGTCATACCGGTATGCGGCAACAGCGACTGACCGAACAGGCGCAGCAGGAAGAAGCCCGGCACCAGCATCCACAGCGCACTCGTCTGCGACAGCAACAGCGCCGCGACACACAGTCCAGCCGAGACAGATAACGCATAGGTGCGCAGGGACACGCGATCGATGATGGCCCCCGCCCACGCGACCGTCGCGGCCGCCGCCAGAGTGCCAAGGGAGTATGCACTGCCATAGGCGCTGGCAGACAATCCGAGAGATTCCTGAATATCCGCACTGAACCAGCCAACAAAGAATGACTGCCCGAAGTTGCCCCAGAACACGGTGACGAAACCGAAGACGAGCAAGGGCCATTGCGTGCGCAGGAAGGTGAGATAGCCGATCACGAGAGGCTCACTTCAACAGCTCGTCCAGCGTCAGACCATAGCTCGGCACGAAGGTCTCCAGAAAGTAGCACACCTCCGGCAGCTCGATGCGATCCAGCCGACTCTTCACATCCTTCTCCGCCTGGGAGAACTCGAAGTTGCCCGCGAGCACTTCAGACTTGCACTTGATATAGGCGCAGAGGGTGTCGGCCGCCTTGATGAGTTGCAGGTGTTCAGCAGGAATTTCCTCGTGCAGAAGCACCTGCCGGAAATCGGGTTGCAGCTCCTTGGGCAGCAGGTGCAACAGTTCCTGTTCGGCCTCCTTCTCCACGGCCTTGTAGGCGGT
>Ga0155965_1073_pt2 | contig 16800 bp, 14 predicted proteins | sample RifCSPlowO2_02_FD_107619 | JGI IMG/M metagenome (GOLD analysis project Ga0155965, IMG submission 107619) | Gammaproteobacteria bacterium RIFCSPLOWO2_02_FULL_57_10
AAGATCTTGTCGATGCGCCAGAGACAGTGAACTCCGCACCGTACACTGATGGCTGGTTCTGCAGAATTCTGCCGAGCGATCCAACCGAACTGGAAGAGCTGCTCGACGCGAACGGCTACGCAGAGATTTGCGAGTAAAGAATCTGTGGGAGCGAGCCCTGCTCGCGATGATTTTTCATTCTCGCAAAGAAAATTCGATTCAAAACCTGATCCACCCTGAGCCGGGGCCTCGTATCAATGCCGAGCCCCGGCTCCTGTCATTCAATTGAGGCACTTCATGGCTAGCACCGCCGCTCCATCACAGCACTCCACCGTCAGGACACTGGACAGCCTGCAGAACACAGATGAGTTCATCGGGCGCCACATCGGCCCGGATGATGCGGACATCAGTGCCATGCTCGCGGAGCTGCAGCTGACGTCGCTGGAGCAGTTGATCACGCAGACGGTGCCTGACTCCATCGCTCTGCGACGCCCGCTCGCGCTCGACAAACCCGCGACCGAACCGCAGGTGCTGGCACGCCTGAAAGCCATGGTCAGCAATGACAAGCCCGCACGCTCCTTCATCGGCCTCGGCTACTACGACACGATCACGCCGAACGTCATTCTGCGCAACGTGCTGGAAAATCCGGGTTGGTACACCGCGTATACGCCGTATCAACCGGAAGTGTCACAGGGACGCCTAGAGAGTCTGCTCGCGTTCCAGCAGATGATTCTCGACCTGACCGCCATGGATCTTGCCAACGCCTCACTGCTGGACGAAGCAACCGCAGCCGCCGAAGCGATGGCGCTGGCGAAGCGCGTCAGCAAGAGCAAGGACGCGAACGCATTCTTCGTCGACAAGGACTGCTTCCCGCAGACCATCGACGTGCTGAAAACTCGCGCCGTGTGTTTCGGTTTTGAACTGATCGTTGCCGATATCGGTGAACTGTCAAAACACAATGTGTTCGGCGCCATATTCCAGTATCCGGCGTGCACGGGTGAAGTGCGTGATCTCGTCGGCATGATCGAGGCACTGCACGCACAAGGCGCGATCGCTGTCGTGGCAGCGGACCTGATGAGTCTCGTGTTGCTGAAAGCACCGGGCGAGATGGGTGCCGATGTCGTGCTGGGCAGCACGCAGCGCTTCGGCGTGCCGATGGGTTACGGTGGTCCACACGCCGCCTACTTCGCGACAAAGGACGAATACAAGCGTGCCGTGCCAGGTCGCATCATCGGCGTCTCCATCGACGCGCGCGGCAAGCAGGCCTTCCGCATGTCGCTGCAGACTCGCGAGCAGCATATCCGTCGCGAGAAGGCCAACAGCAACATCTGCACGGCGCAGGTATTGCTCGCCAACATCGCCGCCATGTATGCGATGTATCACGGACCGGAGGGTCTGCGCACGATCGCCGGACGCATTCATCGCCTGACGGAAATTCTGGTGAACGGGCTGCGCGCTGGCGGTGTGAGCTGCAGCAATGCGCAATTCTTTGATACGATCACCGTGCCAACAGATTCACAGACTCGCGCCGCGATATTGGCTCGCGCCGAAAAGGCCGGCGTCAATCTGCGTGTAGATCAGCCGAACAGCATCGGCATCAGTCTGGACGAATGCACTACTGCAGCCGAGATCGAGACTCTCTGGCAGATCGTACTCGGCGAGAAAGCCACAGGTCTTTCTGTCGGCACTATCGATCAGCAGATCTGCACAGACAACGCAGCCGTGAAGGGGATACCCGGCACCCTGAGCAGAGAATCCACATTCCTCACGCATCCATTCTTCAATCGCTATCACAGCGAAACGGAAATGCTGCGCTACCTGAAGCGTCTGGAGAACAAGGACATCTCGTTGACTCACGCGATGATTCCGCTCGGCTCCTGCACGATGAAACTGAACGCCACAGCCGAGATGATTCCCATCACCTGGCCCGAGTTCAGCAAGCCGCATCCATTCGTGCCAGTCGCGCAGACGCCAGGCTATCGCCAGATGATCAGCGAACTGGAAGACATGCTCGCCGAGATCACCGGCTTCGATGCTGTCAGCATGCAGCCGAATTCCGGCGCACAGGGCGAATACGCCGGTCTGCTGGCCATTCGCAATTACCTGACCAGCAAGGGAGAGAGTCAGCGAGACGTGTGTCTGATTCCCAGCTCCGCACACGGCACGAATCCAGCCAGCGCGCAGATGCTCAGCATGAAGGTAATCGTGGTAGCCTGCGACGATCACGGCAACATCGACACTGCCGATCTGCGCGCCAAGGCTGAACAGCACAAGGACACGCTCGCCGCACTGATGATCACGTACCCATCCACCCACGGCGTGTATGAAGAAGGCGTGAAGGAAATCTGTCAGATCATTCACGACTGCGGCGGTCAGGTGTACATGGACGGCGCCAATCTCAACGCACAGGTCGGTGTCGCACGTCCCGGTGACATTGGCGCCGACGTATCCCACGTGAATCTGCACAAGACGTTCTGTATCCCGCATGGCGGCGGCGGACCGGGCATGGGCCCCATCGGCGTGAAGAAGCACCTGGCGCCTTTCCTTGCCAATCATGCACTCGTCACTCTGGACGGGCCGAATGTCGGCAACACGGCAGTCTCTGCCGCTCCATGGGGCAGTGCAGGCATTCTGCCAATTTCCTGGACCTACATTGCGCTGATGGGTGCCTCAGGTCTTCTGAAGGCGACTCAGGTCGCGATCCTCAATGCCAACTACATTGCACGCAAACTCGAACCGCATTTCCCTGTGCTGTACACGGGCAGAAACGGCATGGTGGCACATGAATGCATCATCGATCTGCGGCCGCTCAAGGCTGCCTCCGGCATCACCGAGGAAGACGTGGCGAAGCGTCTGATGGATTACGGCTTCCACGCACCGACGATGTCATTCCCGGTGGCGGGCACGCTGATGATCGAGCCGACAGAGAGCGAATCGAAGATGGAGCTGGATCGCTTCATTCAGGCGATGATCACTATCCGCAGCGAGATTGCGCGCGTGGAATCAGGCGAACTGGATGCGCTGGACAACCCGCTCAAGCACGCGCCGCACACGCTGGCCGATATCATGGATGCGGGCTGGCAGCGTGGCTACAGCAAGGAGGAGGCCGCATGGCCGGTGCCTGGCCTGAAGGAAAGCAAGTTCTGGCCGTCAGTGAACCGCATCGACAACGTCTACGGCGACCGCAACCTGTTCTGCGCGTGCCCGGCGATCGAGACGTATCAATAGATCCACTGACTGTGGGAGCGAGCCTGCTCGCGAATTGCTGAAGAATACTCAGTAGATTCTAACGGCGGCGCGAGGCAGGGCCCGGTTCTGCGGCTGACCCGCGCCGCTCCGCGGTGCCCTCCCTTCGCAAAAAGCCCAGGGTCTTTTTACTGCGTTCGGCCCTGGTCTTTTATGCCGCTGAACCGGGCCCTGCCTCCCACCACCTTGAAAACTGCTATACGACTCGATCTGCAGATTCTGTACAAGCGCCCGATTCGCTGGAGGGGACATCTGGCCCCTCGATAAGGGAGGCACAACACACCTACAGATTCCCCATACACAATGGTTTAGATCGGTGCGTTGCATTTCCAGAGCGCCAGGGAGTATGGCCTGTGCCCGCTAGCGACAATCAGGGCCAGCGCCGAGCGCAGCAAAAAGACCTTGGGCTTTTTGCGAAGGGAGGGCACCGCGGAGCGGCGCAGGACCGTCGCAGGTGGACATAGGCCATGATCCCGGGATGTACAAAAGAACCTTCGCGAGCAGGCTTCCCGTCAAGCGGGACCGAGGCGCTCCTACAGGTTATTGGGCGGGAGCAGCTTCCACTTGGTGATCCAGATGCGCCATCAAGTCTGTCGGCAGATTGAGCTTGTGGCCCAGCGCCTGCAGGTAGGCGCGCTCGGCGGGGTGATCCACATCGATCGCGATGCGGGAGATCAGATAGAGCTCCGTGGCCTGCTCGATGCCTCTGGCTGATGCTGCAATGGCATTGATGTCTACCGGGCGGGTGAGGGCGTCAAACACGAATGCCTTGCTCTCGGCGTCCAACCCCATCTTCTCCACCTGCTCGAACAGCACCTTCTGCTCTTGGGCATCGATGTGACCATCGGCCTTGGCGGCAGCAATCATGGCCTGAATCATCACGAGCTGAAAGGGCTGACCGTCTGCCGCTGGCGCCGCGTCGGGCAGGAAACTGGGGTCGACGTGTGCAACGTCGGCCGGAGTGATAACGGGCGCCGTGGCAGCGGCCTTGCCCTGCTGATAGTTCTGATACGCCTTGAGTGCCATGGCGCCTGCCACTGCCGCGCCGCCGTAGCCCACCACGCCCTTGGCCATCTTCTTCATCTTCTTGCCGCCGAGCATCAAACCCAGCAGGCCGCCCACCACGGCGCCACCACCAAAGCCTCCCATGCCCATGCCATCGAGTTGCTGCTTGGCGGAACCGCCGGCCTGACGAAGGGTATTGCCCGCGTTGGGGCCCAGGAATTGTTCGAGCAGGTTGTTTGCGTTGATCATCGTTAATCCTTTCCTCATGGTTTTTCCCTTGTGGGAGTTACATGTAGCCCTGGGCCTGCAAATGGAACAGATGCGCATATTGACCGTTGCGCACCAACAATTCTTCGTGGGAGCCTTCTTCCAGGATCACTCCCTTGTCCAGCACGATGATGTGGTCGGCTATGCGCACCGTGGAGAAGCGGTGGGAGATGATGATGGAGATGCGATTCTCCGTCAGTTCGCGGAAGTGAGCAAAGATCTCGGCCTCCGCCTTGGCATCGATCGCGGCTGTTGGCTCATCCAGAATCAATACATCGGCGTGATTGCGCATGAAGGCACGGGAGAGGGCGATCTTCTGCCACTGCCCGCCCGAGAGCTCCTTGCCGCCCTTGAACCAGGTGCCGAGCTGAGTGTCGTACTCCTGCGGCATCTGCTTGATGAAATCGGCGGCCAGACCATCGCGCGCGGCGCCTTCGATCTGGGGCCGCACGGCCATGTTGTCCACATCGCCGATGCCGATGTTGTCGCTCACCGTGAGCTGATAGCGACTGAAATCCTGGAAGATCACGCCGATGCGATAGCGCAAGGCTTCAATGTCCCATTCCTGCAGATCCAGGCCATGCAACAGGATGCGGCCACTGGTGGGCGTGTAGAGTCGCGTCAGCAACTTGATGAGCGTGGTCTTGCCGGAGCCGTTCTCGCCGACGATCGCCAGGCTCTCGCCCGCCTTGATGTGCAGATTGAGCTCGTGAATCGCAGGTGTGCGGCTCTCGGGATAGTAGAAGCTGACGTTCTCGAAGCGGATGCCGTCTGCGGGGTCGGGACCCTCTGTCCTGTCACCTGTGAGCTCAGGCACCTTGTGGTCCAGATACTCGACCAGATTGGAAAGGTACAGGTTGTCTTCATACATGCCATTGATTGCCGTGAGACTGCTGGTGACGGCATTCTGCCCCTGACGGAACACGGCGATGTACATCGTCATCTGGCCAATCGTGATCGTGGTGGCGATGGCGGCAAACACCACCCAGCCATAGGCGAGGTAGAACGCCGCGCTGGCGATGAGCCCCAGCACATAGCCCCAGAAGCCGCGCCGCAGAACCAGATTGCGGTCTTCCTTGTAGATGTTGAGAAAGATATCGATGTAGCGCTGCAGGAAGAGTCTGCCCATCTTCAGCAGCTTCACTTCCTTCACGCCGTCTTCGCGGGTCAGCACCATCTCCAGATAGATCTGCATGCGCCGTTCGGCAGAGCGATGACGCTGATTGCGAAACGCCTCGCCGGAGAACTTTGCTTCGGCCATGAAAGCGGGCAACCCGGCACAGGCCAGCAGCAGCACCGCCCAGGGCGAGAACTGGAACAGCAGGAATCCATAGCTGACCAGCGAGATCGATTCGCGCGCCAGATCAAAGGTACGGATAACGAGGCTGAGTGGGCGACTTGACGCTTCACGGCGGGCACGCACCAGCTTGTCGTAGTATTCGGAATCCTCGAAGTGCGCCAGCTCCAGGGTCAGCGACTTCTCCAGGATCATGACGTTGATCTTGTTGCCCAGCAACACGCGCAGGATCGACTGACAAACGGTGTTGATGCGCTGCACACCGGTGATGAAGATGACGAGCCCGGCCTCACACAATACGTAGAAGATGGTGAGATCGGTGGCAGCCTCGCGCTCTTCGGGACTCGCCTGGATCGCCGCTACCACGGCATCCACGATCAATTGCCCGACATACGCGATGCCTGCAGGCAACACGCCCGCCAGGACCGTCGCAAGAGCCATGGCGACTGTGAGCGCGGCGCTCGTGCTCCAGACGATCTCGATTGCCACCCGGCTGTATTTGAATACAGAGAGGAACTTGCTTATGAATTGCAGGGGAGTCGCTGGCTTCAAGAAAATGCTCTGACGAGATGAAATGGCTGTTCGCTAAGTGAAAACCGCCCGCGGAACAGGTGTTCAGCGGGCGGTCAGTACTGCTTTCATTGCTGACTTGCCAATGATCGGGAGAAGCTGATTACTTGGTCAGTTTCAGCATCAGACGGTCAGTGTTTCTTTCCAGGGCTGCATCGAATGGGCCCTTGGTATGGTCATCGCTGGACACATTCAGCAGATCGCTGGTCTCAACGATTTCGAAGCCGGCTTCAGTCACGGCAGCCACCACGCTTTCCATCGGAATGCGGTGCAGGGCTGCGTTATCGGCACCCACTGTGCCTTCGTGGTCGATCAAACCAAAGATTCCGCCCGGCTTGAGCACGTTGCGCACGGAGACCAGGAAGGCCTGGGCAGCGGCGGGGTCACGGTTGTAGACGTCGTGGAAGTTCAGGTTGGTGATGGCAAAATCCACAGAGTCAGCAGGCAGGCCAAGGTCAGTGATGTCCTTGTCCAGACGCTCGACATTGGTCAGACGACCTTCCAGACGCGCAGTCACAGTGGCCTCAGTGGTGCCCCGAGCCAGTGCAGCCGGACCATTCTGCATGTAGACCTTGCCGTTCGGACCAACGGCCCGTGACAGCACTTCGGTGTACCAGCCGCCACCGGACATGATGTCCAGCACAGTCATGCCTTCTTCCAGACCCAGAAAGTCGAGAACTTCGGCAGGCTTGCGGGCTTCGTCGAGCGCCTTGTCGGCATCGCTGCGGCCAGGATCGGCCAGAGACGCGTTGAGCGCGGCAACATCAATCGCCAAGGCATTGCCCCCGGCAAACAGTGCGGTTACAGCAACGAGAGAAAGTAGCAATTTCATAATGACCAACCTTTTGTGATTATTTTTCCGGGAGTTTCACTTGCAGATATCGGTAAACCATCCTGCTTCGCACCAAGACCGCGAGAGTGCAGAAATGCTTGCGCAGATCATGCAGAAACTTCAGTGGTACTTCTGCGACATCTTCAGGTGAGGCAGGTGTTCGGGCGGGGTCAAGGATAAACCAAGCGCAGGAGAAATTGCTATGGAAAGTCTTCAATCAATGCCCATGGCGGAGCGCATGATGCGGTTCTTCACTGGCACTACACGATCCAGCCCGCTCATCCCCGCATTGCGCAACCAGCGCAGCGGCAAGGGCTGGTCGGCGAACAGATGTTTGAAACCTTCCATCAGCCACATCATGCCCAGATTGTGACCAATGCGACGCCGCTGATAGCGCCGCAGAGTGCGCATATCGGCAAAGTCACGCCCCACGGCATGAGCCTGACAGATCTCATTGGCCAACGCACTGGCGTCCAGCAGGCCAAGATTGGCGCCTTGACCTGCAAGCGGATGGATGGTGTGTGCCGCATCGCCGATCAGTGCGATGCCTTTCTGCACATAACTGGACGCGTGACGCTGACGCAGGGGAAAGCTGTAACGCTTGTCGACATGAACGATCGCGCCAAGACGACTTTCGATGGCGCTTTCCAGTGCCTGAGCAAACGCGCTGTCATTCAGTGACATCAGGCGCTGCGCGTGATCCGGTACCACTGACCACACGATGGAGCAATAATGCTGGTCATCCTTACTCATGTGGGAGCGGGCCCTGCCCGCGATTGAGTTATCCGCGATATCTGATCGCGGGCACGGCCCGCTCCCACATGGGCTCAGAGGCAGAAACGCCAGAACTCCCTCATCCATGAAACGCTGGATCGCCGTCTGCTGATGAGGCAGTTCCGTGCGCACCGTGGTCACAATGGCATGGTGTTCGTAGTCCCACTCCCGCACCTGGAACCCGGCCAGCTCCCGGACACGCGAATTGGCGCCATCGGCGGCTACCAGCAGACGGGTGGAAAGTTGTCTGTCTTCAGCGAGGACAAGACCGATTCTTCCCGGGCTCGCACTTTCCGCTGTCATCTCTGGCTGCAATTCCTGCAACGTCACTGGCGCAAGCAGTGTGACATTCTTCTGCTTCTGCAGCTTCTCGTGCAGTGCAGCCAGAATCACCGAGTTTTCAATGATGTGACCCAGCACATCGGCATGAATATCGGCAGCCGAGAAGTGAATAGACCCGGTACCATCAGCCTCCCACACATGCATGTCCGTGTAGGGCGAGCAGCGACGGGCAGCAATGGCATCCCAGACATCAAAGGCCTTGAAGAACGCCTGTGAAGCCGGCGTGATGGCACTGACGCGCGGATCGAATGGCAGGTCGGCAAACGCGCCGGACGAGCTGGTTGGGGTATCGATGATCTGGCTGTCCAGCACCGCAATGCGTAGATCAGTCTCTGCCAGCGCACAGGCAAGGCTTGCCCCCACCATACCGGCACCGACGATCACGATGTCAAAGTCTGTTGCTGCTGCGCTCGTTGTCATGAATTATCCGAATCGGGATGTGAAACTGCTCTTGTCATACTGGCCGGTGCAAACCGGAGTATAGCCTCAGCCAACGTCCGGGCACAGACTGGTTTGCTCCTTTCATTGCTCTTGCCAATTGCTGCCATCATGGGAATGGTCGATACTAGCGGCTCTGCACCCTTTCCATTTCGACGTTTGCATCTCGACATTTACAGCACCACATTGCCATCAAACCATTTGCCACCTCGACCTTCAGGGATTATCCGTGTCTGATAACGAAAGCCTCATTGAACTTCAGCAGCATCTGAAGATGTCTGCGCGTATTACACCTGACTCCCAGGTCAAGAACTACGTGAACAACGCATCACTTACCAAGCTGGAGGACTCCATGCCCAAGTTCGTCACTCTCGAGGAAGCGCAGACTTTTGTGGGACAGGAAGTCGGCATCACGCAGTGGCTCGAGATCACCCAGAAGCGGGTGAATCAGTTTGCCGAAGCCACTGGCGACTTTCAGTTCATCCATATCGATCCAGAGCGCGCAAAGGCGGAAACGCCTTTTGGCGGCACGATCGCGCATGGCTTTCTCACGCTGTCGCTACTGAGCATGCTGGCGTCTCAAACGGGCACCATAAAAATCAAGGACTCGAAGGTCGCGATCAACTACGGGCTCGACAAGGTGCGCTTCATGAATCCGGTCAGGGTAGGCAAACGTATACGTGCACGCTTCGAATTGATGAGTGTCGTGCAGAAAGGACAGAACGTGCTGCTCAAGCACAAGGCGACTGTCGAGATCGAGGACGAAGACAAACCTGCGATGATTGCCGAATGGCTCGGCATGCAGGTGTTGTAAAAAATCAATCCACTGTGGGAGCGGGCCTTGCCCGCGATGGGCTTTGAACTGATTCAATCGCGAGCAAGGCTCGCTCCCACAACTTATCCGAGATCAATCTTATGCAAGCACGGAGCGTTCTGATCATGATCCCCCTGTTGACACTGCTCGGCTGCGCTGGCGAACGACCCTCAACGCTTGGCGTGCAGAATGGGCAACTCGGCACCTGCCCGGATTCCCCCAACTGTGTCTCCAGCAGCGAAACCCGCGAGAGTCACAGCATCGCGCCGATTGTCGGGACGTTGTCGTCAGTGAAGCAGGCCATCACGCAGATGTCCGGCGCACAGATCATCAGCGAGGAAGGCGATTATCTTTACGCCGAGTTCACGACACGCTTGATGGGATTTGTGGATGACGTGGAGTTTCTGGCAGATCCGGCCGCAGGCGTGGTGCACGTCCGCTCGGCATCACGCCTGGGCCACAGTGATCTTGGTGTGAATCGTGAGCGCATCGAGGCGATACGCGCAGCCGCGCGGTAGTACGCCACTACTCAGACCGGTTCTCAGACCGACTCAAGCGCGCCGGATACTGCGCTCTGCCAATCCCATGGCCTGCCGTGCGAAAGTCTTCTTGAGAGCCGGAACCAGATCGATCGAGAACAACCCGAACTTGCGCGCCCATATCAGTGCCAGATTCGTACTCGAAAACAGGCGCGTCATGTAGTGGCTGAAATTGATCGTGGCATCCTGATCGCGTTGCTGTAATTCCACGTAACGCTGCAGAACTCTCATGCTTCCCAGAGACTGACCCAGCGCGTGAGTCTCTCCAAGCAGGACGGCAAGCTCCTGTGCATCGCGCAGCGCCAGATTCAATCCCTGACCTGCCACCGGATGCAGCGTGTGGGCCACATTTCCCAGCAGCACCAGACCGGGTCGCACCTGTTCACGCGCCACTGACAAGGTCAGCGGATATGCCGCGCGTGAACCCACCTTGTGAATCATCCCGAGCCGGTGCCCGAAACGCTCCTGCAATTTCTGCACAAATACCGACTCCGGCAAGGCCATGACTTCATCGGCCTCGCTTTCCGACACCGTCCAGATCAACGCCCCGCGTTGCTCACCGTGCAGCGTTGCCAGTGGCAACACAGCCAGCGGTCCGCTGTCGGTAAAACGTTCATACGCCACATTGGCGTGAGGATTCTCGAACGCGATATTGCTGATGATGGCTTTCTGAGCGTAATGATTCACGCTGCTGCTGATGCCGAGCTGCTCGCAGAGCGTGGACTTGCCTCCGTCGGCAAGTACGACCAGTGCGGCGGTGATTTCCTTCAGTTCGCCCGAGGGGTGTTGAACGTTTACGCGCATGGTGGCGGCGGGGGGGTAATCGCGGGCAGGGCCCGCTCCCACAGGATGGGTGTCAGAAAGCGGGGTCAGAGAAGAGATAGTGGCGGGGCAGAGAAAATCGATGGCGGGACCCGCGTCAAGCGCAGCGGTCAATGCCACACCCAGATGCTGGTTCTCCACCACGTAACCCAGCGCATCCACGCCCATGCTCGCACTGTCGATGCGCACCGCGCCGAAGTGGCCGCGATCCGATACATGAATCCTGTTGATGGGCGTAGCGTATGGCGCAAGCGATTCCCATAACCCCAGCCGTTCGTAGATCTTCCTGCTGCCATAGGACAACGCGGTGGAACGCGCATCAAAACTCGGAGAGACCTGCAGGGATTCGACTGCCTCTGTGACCAGAATGCGCAGACTGCCATCGCTCACCTGCGCCTGCAGCGCACAGGCGAAGCTGGCACCGACGAGACCACCGCCGATGACCACGACATCATAGTGTGGGCGCAGCTCAGAGGCTCTCATTGACATCCCCGCATTGACACCCTTGCACTGACATCCTCGAAATCACGCCACTGCCTGCGCACGCGACTGTGCCATGAAGCTTTCGATTTCCTCGACCGTCTTCGGCGCACCAAGACTCATCACGCGATTGCCAGTGCGAGTCACCAGCACATCGTCTTCAATGCGAATGCCAATGCCACGCCATTTCTTGTCGACATCCATATTGTCGGGAGCCACATAGATCCCCGGCTCGATGGTCGTGACCATGCCAGGCTCCAGAAGGCGCCACTTGTCGTCTATTTTGTAATCGCCCACATCGTGCACATCAATACCGAGCCAGTGACCGGCACGATGCATGTAGAACGCCTTGTAGGCTTCACTGATGATCAGCTCCTGCACATCGCCCTTGAGCAGTCCGAGCTCGACGAGACCTGCAGTGATCACACGCACTGTGACGTTATGCGGTTCATCCCAGGGGGTGCCAGGTTTCACAACCTTGATCGCTTCCAATTGTGCCTCAAGAACGATCTCGTAGAGTGCTCTCTGCTCCTTGCTGAAACGACCGTTCACCGGAAACGTGCGAGTAATGTCGGCCGCGTAGTATTCGAATTCGCAACCAGCATCAATCAGCACCAGATCCCCATCTTTCAGCGGCGCATTGTTCTCGATGTAGTGCAGGATGCACGCATTCTTTCCTGCCGCCACAATGTTGTTGTAGGCCGGAGCGCGGCTTCCAGAGCGAACGAACTCGTGCAGCAGTTCCGCCTCCAGATGATATTCGCTGAGCCCCGGACGGCAGACCGCCATGGCACGCTTGTGGGCCTGGGCAGAGATGGCTCCCGCCTTCTCCATCAACTTGATTTCGTAGGGGCTTTTGATCAGGCGCATCTCGTTCAGCAGGTGCTCGAGCACCAGAAATTCTCCTGGCGGATGGGCCCCCTGGCGCACCTTGCCACGAATGACCTTCACCCAGTCCATGACCCGCTGATCGAAACGTTGATCCTTGCCCATGGAGTAGTAGACGCGATCCCGTCCCTCGATGAGCCCTGGCAGGATGTCGTCAATATCGCCAATCGGAAACGCATCGTCGATATGCAATTGTTTGATGGCCTGTTCCGGCCCCATGAGGATGCCGGTCCACAATTCGCGCAACTTGTCCTTTTCCTGACAGAACAGTACCACCTCACCCTGTTCCCGACCGGGAATCAGAGCCAGCAGGGCATCGTGCTCCATAAATCCGGAGAGATAGTAGAAGTCACTGTTCTGGCGATAGGGGTATTCAGTATCGTTGCTGCGGGTACTCTGCGGGGCGGCGGACAGCAGAGCAATGCTGTTCGGCTCCATCTGCTGCATCAGTTCCTTGCGTCGTCTTGCGGCTTCTTCATAAATGCTTGTCATGGCCTGCCTGTTTCCTCAACCCGCGATTGACCGGCATGGGTCTCAGCTCTATAGTAACGGGGAATTTACCAGTGGGTTCCTGCATACATTTGCTGCATACGGCGAACATGATAATGAATGACGAAAGATTTCACACGCTGGATCAAAAGATTGATGCTCTCATTGAGCTTTGTGCGGCGATGAAGCGGGAAAATCAACTCCTGAGAGCCAACGAGCATAACTGGCAATCCGAACGCCAGCAACTGCTCGATAACAATAAACTGGCCAAGAATCGCCTTGAGTCTGTGCTCCACAGATTGAAGTCGATGGAGCAGACGCAGTCCGTTTAACCCTGTCTAGACAAATCCCCATAACAGCATCCTGCAGATCAAGAGAGAACGCATGAGCTCAGAAGAAAACACGCCCGGCACCGTTGTCGTCAGGATTCTCGACAAGGAGTACCAGGTCAGCTGTCCTCCCTCCGAACAGGAGGCGCTTCTGAAGTCCGCCCGTTATCTCGACGAGAACATGCGCAAGATCAAGGCCCGTGGCAACATCCATGGTCTTGAGAAGATTTCCGTGATGGCCGCACTCAACATCACGCACGATATGCTGAGCAAGAGTCAGCAGCTCAATGAGAGCAAACACATCACCATGCAACAGGTGAAGTTTCTGGAAGACAAGATCGATCGCAGCCTGCAAGCCAATCGCCAGATTGAAATCACCTGAGAATCACGCCACGCGCAGTCCTGCAAGAGTATCGCAGCAGTGTCACAACAGCGCCGAAATTGTTTCGCGAAAAAAATCCATCCTTTGCTCGATAGCTCCAATCAAGTTGTATATACTCGATCCAGAGTTACCTAGAGCATTAGCCAATCAAAAGTGTTCTTGAGCCGATATTGTTAAACCGGAGACTCTTTGCAGACGCTGTTGTGCACGTCCGCTAGACGGAAAGCCTTATGCGCCGCTGGAGTCACCACCTGGACCTTTGGGTTCAGGACTATTTTGGTAGCGGTGCTCCGGGTAACTTCATTATTTCTTCTGCCTTTGCCGTGACTTTACATAAGTGACTTTTCACAAGTGACTCCCCAAGAGCGCACAGCATTACGCAAATCCCTTCGCCACAAACGCCGCCAACTCAGTGCCCGAGAGCAGGACGAAGCTGCTGCACGACTCTACAACAACATTGCCGGACAACGCTTTTTTCACTCCGCAAAACGCATCGCATTCTATCTGCCCAATGAGGGTGAAATTGATCCGGGTTTTCTGCTCGCCGCGGCATTGGCGCGTGGTCAACATTGTTATCTGCCACTGATTCATCCGCATAAAAAAGATCAGCTTCTGTTCGTTCGCTATCGTAACGGCGATGCGCTGCGCAGCAATCGCTGGGGAATTCACGAACCGCTTCTGCGCAACAGCTCTCGTCTGTCTGCGCGTGTGCTCGACCTGGTCTTTGTACCGTTGGTAGGTTTCGATGCCGCCTGCAACAGACTGGGCATGGGCAAGGGATTTTACGACCGGACATTCCGCTTTCGCGCACACACGGGAAAGCGTCGACCCATGTTGATCGGGGTTGCACACGAGTGTCAGAGAGTGGACGCGTTGGAAAGCAACGACTGGGATATCAGGATGGATAAAATAGTGAGCGACCGGCAGACCTATCAGCCAGTGCCGACGTGATAACAGAAGCGAGTTGTCTCGGGTTTGCGTCTTTTACAGCAGGCCGCTTTGCACGACCCCGCTGGCAAGAACTCCCAACGCAAACAGGACCACAACGACCATCAGCATGTCTGGTTTCTGTTTCATGAATTACCCGGCGTTCCAGTCTATTGAAGTTATTATCTCAGGGGCCTGTTCAGCTATTCAGGCTAAGGTGCTGAAGACTATTACAATATTTCGGGTTTGACAATCACAAATATCAGCAATTTCCAGCCTTGCCGAGTAGTGCACACAGCACGCCATCCACTCCCCACCATTTCCCCTGCTTGTTGCCAACAATAATACTGTTAATATGTACAGTACCATGCCCATTTCCAACACCAATCCCGGTCTCAATTCTGGCCCCAACCCCAGACTCGACTCTCTCCTCAAGACTCCCTGTCTGTGGCGGGGAAGTCAGTATCAACTGACCCATGGCGCCGCTCAGTCTGGAGAGCTCTCAGGACTTCACACGGGTTACCCGGCACTGGATGCCTGCCTGCCCTGGCAGGGATGGCCAGCCCACGCTCTGGTTGAAATCATCACGCCGCAATGGGGGTCAGGTGAGTTGCAGCTCGTGCTGCCACTGTTGCGCAGGCTGAGCGCGGAGGGTAAGTGGATACTCTGGGTCTCACCTCCGTGTTTACCCTACGCGCCGGGACTGAGGCTGGCGGGCGTGGACACGAGGCAGATCGTGGTCGTCAAGGCTGGCGCTACGCACGTCCGCACTCTCTGGAGCATCGAAAAGGCATTGCAGAACCGGGCCTGCGCGCTGGTGCTGGCCTGGCCCGGTCATCTCACCGGCCGCCATATCCGTCGCCTGCAACTCGCAGCGAGCACGGGGCAGACGCTGGGCGTGCTGTTTCATCAGCGCAATATCCGGCACTCCGCCTCGGTACTGCGCATGCGGGTGGCAAGCAGTGAGGACGCACTTCAGGTGGCCATACTCAAGGCCAGGGGCAGCTATCGCCGCGATACCGTCACCCTGGCGCGGGGTCTGCCATGAGCAGCAAACTGTTCCAGCTGCCGCTGCTGCCAGGACATCTCCATGCCGTCAAACCCGGCACTCGGAGAAAATCCCCGCCCAACATGACGCTGCGTGGTGGCAAGCGCTCACCTCTGTGGTATGCGCTGTACCTGCCACAGCTGACAGCTCAAGCCGGGGATCCGGAAACGGCCCTGCTGCTCCAGCAGAGACTCTACCGGATCGCCGAACTGCTCAGCACTCTGAGCGCCACCGTCAGCATCGAAGAACCCGACAGCTTTCTCTTCGAGGTACGCAGTTCACTGAACTATTTTGGCGGGATAGAAAAGATTCGCAGTCGCCTGCAGAACCTGCTGGAGACGCAGTTACAGGCATGGGGTCTGCCAACCGGTTTTCATCAGGCGGCCAGCCCCACTCCTGCAGCCAGCCTGCTGCTGGCCCGGGCGGGTTGCAACACGCTGATTCATCGCACGGAGAATCTGCGCTCGGCGCTGGGCAGGCTCTCCGTGCAGGTCATGCCCCTGAAAGCGGACAGACGCAGGCAACTGCACAACACCGGTCTGCGCAAACTGCGGGACGTCTGGCGCCTGCCCACTCATGGACTCGGGCAGCGTTTTGGTCTGGACTTCGTTCGTCAGCTTGAGCGCTGTCTTGGTCAAGTTCCCAACCCTCTCAAGACCTGGCAGAGCGCGCCCGTCTTCAACACCAGCAAGGAGTTCGATTACCCGGTGGAAGCCACCGTCATGCTGCTGCACAGCGTTGAGGCAATGCTCGGCAAACTCTGCCAATTCCTGCGTCAGCGTGAGCTCGCCGCCACGCATCTGCAACTGACGCTGCAGCACGAACGGCAGGAGAGCACGGTGCTCAGTGTCGATCTGCGTCAGCCCACGCGCCAGGAGGCCCATCTTTTCCTGTTGCTGGAGACGCGCATCAACAGTCTGCTGCTGCCCGCTCCGGTGACCGCCATGCACCTGGAAGTGCAGCACTTCGCTCCCTTCGTCGCCAACAGTGAAGCACTGCAGGGCATGACATCCACTCACACAGGCCCCACCGAGAACATCATCCCGCTGCTGGAGCAGTTACAGGCTCGCCTCGGCAATGCCGCCGTGCGCAGCATCTTCTGCGTGGAAGATCACTGTCCCGAGCATGCGGGGCAGGACAGGATGTTCTCCACGGGCATGGCGTCTGCCTCTGTGCCGCTCGGCTCTTCTCAAGCCCGCTCTCTTCAAACCCCATCGCCCGTTCGCCCCTGCTGGCTGCTGCCCGAACCCCTGCCGCTGACACAGAGCGATGGACGACTGTATTACCGCAGCAGTCTGTCACTGCTGAGCGGTCCGGAGCGCATCGAGACAC
>Ga0155965_1039_pt11 | contig 16742 bp, 16 predicted proteins | sample RifCSPlowO2_02_FD_107619 | JGI IMG/M metagenome (GOLD analysis project Ga0155965, IMG submission 107619) | Gammaproteobacteria bacterium RIFCSPLOWO2_02_FULL_57_10
ATCATGAACTCGCTGCCACCTTACCGGCGTGAAATATTTCCTGCCGAACTGGGTTGAGCGAGTTGTTCAGAGATTTCTCAGTGTCGCCGACCGTAGGTGATGCCGTTCTTCTTGTCGATCTGATACCCGATCAGACAGCCAAGCGCCACGACGATGAACATGACCAGCAGCAGATTGTTCATCAGGGCGCCAAGGCCCAGACCGATGAAGAATCCGACGGTGGCGCACATTGCCAATACACTGGTGGGTTTGCCTTTTCTTGTTTTTCTGGTCATTCGTTTCTCTCACATTTTCTGCAAAAAAATCCGGGACTGACTTCTGTTCACTGCAAAGCGTTCTGATTGACCTGACGGATATCGAAGATCATGGTGCCACTGTTGGCCGTGGGCGTAGTGCTGTTGCCGCGCATGACCGCAGACTGGTTGATTCTGTCCACGATGTCCATGCCTTCCACCACCTGGCCGATGACGGTGGATTTTCCCGCGAGCCAGGGTGTATCGATTGTTGTTATGAAGAATTCCGCCTGGTTGGTGTTGGGGCCCGAACCCGCCATGGCCAGACTGCCACGCAGGGGCTGTCGCGATGGCAGGCGGTTGTTGTAGCGATAGCCCTGATTCTCGTAGGCACGCTGCAGAGTGAGTTCGCGCAGCGCCGAGAGTACGGCGCCTTGCCGTGACTCCAGCATCTCCGGGCTGGTGATGCCCATCTGGCGATACAGGGGCACGAGAATTTCCTGCTGGAAGTCCTCATTGTCCTGCAGATTCAGCAAGGCATTTGGCGAGCCGGTCTCATCGAGCACCTTGATCTGGTCGAGCCCCAACTGCGTGGCGTTGATCTCGTCGTCGATCTGATACTCGGGCACGGGTGTGCCCGGTTGCCGGGGTGCGCCACTCTGGATGAGCGTGTAGGGCAGTACCCGATGGAAGCTCAGGCCGTCATAGTAATTGGGCGTCACCGTCGTGCCTGTGGCGACGTCGAACATGGGCACCTGAGCCTGGGCGAGGGCGATGAAGTTGGCGACATTGCGCGGTGCTGCCTCGGGAAACAATTCCACGTAGATTTCGCCACGGGACGTTCGTATCAGCATCAGCGGATTGGCAGAATTCTCCATGGCCAGTGTGGCCGTAGTGACGTCCGCCCGCGCCTGGTTGTGAACCAGCGCGCTCAAGGCGAGCAGCAGGAGTGGGGTAACAATGTCGAGCAGTCTTGGCATCGGGATTCCGCGCGTTGCAGGGCCTGTCATTTTGAGTCATTCAGAGCTCTGGATTGTAGGACGGCGGTGCCTGCGGATGCAATCGTCCTGTGGGAGCGAGCCCCGCTCGCGACTCCGTCAGTTTCGTGCGAGGTTCATCGCGGGCAGGGCCTGCTCCCACAGTCAGTCCAGGCATACGGATATAGGGGTTTTCCTACAGTTGCAGTCGCGCCAGATCCTCGGGCGTATCGATGTCCTGAAAAATGGCCGGGTCGTTCACCGCCACCTTCCTGATGTGCTCAGGATTGGCTTGAAGAACTTCCCGACCACCGTTATCTCCCTGCACGAGACGCAGTGCGGGAAAAAAAACTCGACCAAAGCCTGCGGGATTGCCTGTCCGACCTTCATGCTGGGGGAGGCTGATGGTATCGCTGTGCAGCGCCGCCAGCAACGCTTCGTAGGTGTCCGTGCGGATGAAGGGCATGTCACCCAGGCAGATGAGGCAGGCATCCCAGTCAGGAATCCGCTGCATCCCGAAGGCGAGGGTATGACCCATCCCAAGGTGGGCGTCGGGGCAGGTGACTGCCGTCATGCCGAGGTTTTCTGCCGCCTCCACGACATCCACAAGATCGCTGCGGGTCACGACAAGAGTGTTGGGAGTCGCGGCCGCGATACGGGCCAGGGTCTGGGCAAGAACAGTGTTGCCGTTGTGCAGGCGGGCACGCAGCTTGACGTCGCCGAAGCGGCGGCTGAAACCCGCCGCCAGAATCAACGCGCCAACGGTGCCGGTTGCCTTGTTCATGAATGGTCTGGCATGAGTGATTCACCAGTTCCTAATGAAGCACTCGGTCCTGCTCAGACTCGTATCCTTCATCGTGGCGGGAAATCTCCACGATGAAGCCTTCGTTCCGGACAGGGCTTTCCTGAACATCACGCAACTCCTGGGGCGGTGTTTCCACCGTGCCGAGAACCGCGTGACGCTGCTGATTCGCGAGCTGCTGCAACTCCTGCAGCTCGCGCTCGTTGTTCAGCAATTCTCTGCTGAGCTCGATTGTCTGATCCGTTTCGTCATGCGTCAGAGCACGGTTGTACAGGAGCTGCATGTTCAAGTGTCGCTTCAGACGGCTGACAACTCCTGTCATCACTTCTATGGTCTGGCTGAGTTGATCCAGAGTCATCAGACTCTTTTCTGCGCTGTCGTCCGTATTCTTGCCACTGCTCATGGAATCACTCCCAGGTCAACGCTCCACCAGTCTGATACTCGATGACACGCGTTTCGAAGAAATTCTTCTCCTTGCGCAGATCCATGATCTCCGACATCCATGGGAAGGGATTCTTGACCCCTTTGAACTGCTCTGGCAAGCCGATCTGCACCAGTCTGCGGTTGGCGATGAACTGCAGATATTCTTCCATCATCACCGCATTCATGCCCAGCACGCCGCGTGGCATGGTGTCGCGAGCGTATTCGATTTCGAGTTGAGTGGCCTGCAGGATCATCTGCGTGGCTTCCTCTTTCATCTTGTCGGTCCACAGGCTCGGATTCTCGAGCTTGATCTGGTTGATCATGTCGATGCCGAAGTTCAGGTGCATCGACTCGTCGCGCAGGATGTACTGGAACTGCTCGGAAGTGCCGGTCATCTTGTTGCGCCGACCCATCGAGAGAATCTGGGTGAAACCACAATAGAAGAAGATGCCTTCCAGACAGCAATAGAACGCAATCAGATTCTTGAGCAGAGCCTGATCGGTCTCGCGAGTCCCGGTGGTGAAACCCGGATCACTCAGCTCCTTGGTGTATTTGAGACCCCACGATGCCTTGCGGGCAACAGAAGGGACCTCGTGATACATGTTGAAGATCTCGCCCTCGTCCATGGCCAGCGACTGAATGCAGTACTGGTAGGCGTGAGTGTGGATAGCCTCCTCGAAAGCCTGACGCAGGATGTACTGACGGCACTCGGGGTTCGTGATGAGACGGTACACGGCGAGCACGAGGTTGTTGGCCACGAGCGAGTCGGCGGTGGAGAAGAAGCCGAGGTTGCGCTTGACGATAAGGCGCTCGTCATCCGTCAGTCCCGTCTTGCTCTTCCACAACGCGATGTCCGCGTTCATGTTCACTTCCTGGGGCATCCAGTGATTGGAACAACCGTCCAGATATTTCTGCCAGGCCCAGTCGTACTTGAAGGGCACGAGCTGGTTGAGGTCGGCACGGCAGTTGATCATGCGCTTGTCGTCTACCGCGACGCGCTGGGATGATTCCTCAAGCTCATGCAGACCTACGCTGACGTCCAGAGATTCCAGCGACTGAATGGCTTTCTGCAGGGCATCCGGCGCCGCCGTCATCGAGGGGGTCGCTGGACGCATGGCAGGGCGTGCTGCTGGCGTGATCTCGGGCTTTGGTTCTTCTCTCACCATTGTGCTGGCGCCGACCGCATCTGCTGCAACAGCGGTGCGGAACGACGGTGCGGCGGGAGCCTGCTCGGCCGGACTGGCCGGGATGCTGGCATTGCCAGCCCTGGCCTTGGCGGAGGATGTCGCGGAGGATTCTTCCTCCATGTCAAACTCGTCCCATGACAACATATGAATACCTCTGAACTTGAATTATTTTTTAAGAGCCCCGCTCTACCGGGGCTTCGCAATACACGATCTCTATGGTGCCGTTATTGACTGACCTTATTGACAAGCCTCGCAATCCGGATCATCAATCGAGCAGGCCTTGGGTACTTCATCAGGCGTCGGTTCCAGCTTGCTGGACACCGCATTCAGCGTGCCGTTGGCGACAGTCGATTTCTCTGTCGTGGTGGCGGCCAGTGCGCGCAGGTAATACGTGGTCTTCAGTCCGTGCAGCCATGCCATCTTGTAAGTCACATCCAGCTTCTTGCCGTTGGCGCCAGCGATGTACAGGTTCAGCGATTGAGCCTGATCGATCCATTTCTGACGACGACTCGCGGCATCCACCAGCCAGCGTGGCTCGACTTCGAATGCGGTGGCGTAGAGATCCTTGATGTTCTGCGGAATGCGCGCGATCTGCTGCAGACTGCCTTCGTAGTACTTCAGATCGTTGACCATCACGCTGTCCCACAGATCCAGTGCCTTCAGATCGCGGACCAGGTACGGATTCACCACGGTGAACTCGCCGGACAGGTTCGATTTCACGAACAGGTTCTGATACGTCGGCTCGATGGACTGTGACACGCCGCTGATGTTGGCAATCGTCGCAGTAGGCGCAATCGCCAGCACGTTGGAGTTGCGCATGCCGTTGGTCTTGATCCGCTCGCGCAGGGTATCCCAGTCGAGAGTACGGCTTCTGTCGACCTGCAGGAATTCCTCGCCACGCTCCTGCGCCAGCAGCTCCAGAGAGTCGATTGGCAGAATGCCGCGATCCCACAGTGAACCCTTGAAGGTTTCATACGCGCCACGCTCGGTCGCCAGCTCACTGGAGGCTTCGATCGCGTAGTAGCTGATGGCTTCCATGGACGTGTCGGCAAATTCCACTGCCTGCTGAGAGGCATAAGGAATCTTCAGCTCATAGAGTGCGTCCTGGAACCCCATGATGCCCATGCCGATCGGGCGGTGCTTGAGGTTGGAGTGTTTCGCCTGCTCGACAGAGTAGTAATTGATGTCGATGACGTTATCCAGCATGCGCACAGCAGTCTTGATGGTCTTCTTGAGTTTCTCGTGATCGAGACCGTTCTCGGTGACATGGTTGACCATGTTCACGGAGCCGAGGTTGCACACGGCCACTTCGTCCTTGCTGGTATTCAGAGTGATCTCTGTACACAGGTTGGAGGAGTGGATGGCACCCACGTGCTGCTGGGGTGAGCGCACGTTGCAGCTGTCCTTGAACGTGATCCATGGATGGCCGGTTTCGAAGAGCATGGAGAGCATCTTGCGCCACAGGTCCTTCGCCTTGACGGTCTTGTAAACCTCAATCTTGCCCGCCATGGCGAGACGCTCGTACTCACAATAGGCTTCCTCGAAGGCGCGACCGTGCAGGTCATGCAGTTCGGGTACATTGTTCGGAGAGAACAGAGTCCAGTCGCCATCGGAGAACACGCGCTTCATGAACAGGTCAGGAATCCAGTTCGCGGTATTCATGTCGTGGGTGCGGCGGCGGTCGTCACCGGTGTTCTTGCGCAGTTCCAGGAACTCCTCGATGTCCAGGTGCCAGGTTTCCAGATAGGCACACACGGCGCCTTTACGCTTGCCACCCTGATTCACTGCCACGGCGGTATCGTTCACGACCTTCAGGAACGGGACGATGCCCTGGGACGTGCCGTTTGTGCCGGTGATGTGGGCACCGAGTGCGCGCACTGGCGTCCAGTCGTTACCCAGACCGCCTGCCCACTTGGAGAGCATGGCGTTGTCGCGGATCGCGCTGTAGATGCCGAACAGATCGTCCGGCACCGTGGTCAGGAAGCAGGACGACAGTTGTGGACGCAGCGTGCCGGAGTTGAACAGCTGTGGCGTCGAGGTCATGTAGTCGAAGCTGGAGATCAGGTTGTAGAACTCGATCGCGCGCTCTTCGCGGTTCTCTTCGTTGGTGGCCAGACCCATGGCGACACGCATGAAGAACACCTGCGGCAGTTCGAAACGCGTCTCGCCGCTGTGGATGAAGTAGCGGTCGTACAGCGTTTGCAGGCCGAGGTAGGTGAACTGGTTGTCGCGATCCGCGTTCAGCGCTTCGCCCAGCACGTCCAGATTGAACTCCAGCAGGTGCGGGGAGAGCAGGCCGAGTTCCACGCCTTTCTCGATGTAGGGACGCAGAGTCATGGCATAGCGGTAATGCATCTCGCCCTGGGTCGCGTTGTCGGCCAGGCCCAGGAAGCTCAGGGCTTCGGAGCGCAGGGTATCGAGCAGCAGACGCGCAGTGACGTAGGAGTAATTCGGGTCCTGTTCGACCATGGTGCGGGCGGTCATGACGGCAGAGGTGCGCACGTCCTGGATTCTCACGCCGGGATACAGATTCTTGATGGTGTCCTTGTAGATGGCATCGGCGGAGACATTCTCCAGTCCGGCGCAGGCTTCATCGATCACGGTGCGCAGACGCTCGGTATCCAGCGGGCCCTGGGTGCCGTCGGCATAGGTCACGTTGATGGCCGGTGTGGTGTCCTTCTCGCGAACGCGCTGCTGTTCACGCATGCGGGCGTGTTCGGCACGGTAGATCACGTAGCTGCGGGCCACCTTGTGTTCGCCGGTACGCATCAGTGCCAGCTCGACCTGATCCTGAATGTCCTCGATGTGGATGGTGCCACCGGAGGGCATGCGGCGGGCAAAGATCGTGGTGATCTGCTTGGCCAGGCGGGTCACGGTCTCATGCACACGTGAGGAGCCCGCTGCGGTGCCGCCTTCCACGGCCAGGTAGGCCTTGGTGATGGCAACGACAATCTTCGATTCATCGTAACCCACGACGGCGCCGTTGCGTTTGATGACACGGATCTGTCCGGGAGCAGTGGCGGAGGCCGCAGAGGATTTCTGCTGGTTGCCTGATTGCGCCGACGTGGATGAGCTGGATTGACTATAGGTATCGGTCTGCATGAGGTGGTTCTCCATGATGTTTTTATGTCTGTCAGCTGCCAGAACCTCGACGGGTCTGGCAGTACGCGCAAGAGCTGGGTCTTGTGTGCCGGAATGCGTGCTGTGCCCGTAAAAAATCCCGCAAAAAGGGAAAAATGCGTGCTTTTCAGGTTGATCGTCCGAGCTCTGAAAAGCGATTCAAATACAACATATAGATGATTTCTGAATCAGGGACACAAGATAGTGCGCTCAGGCAGGGATTGCAAGGGCTTTTTATGTGTACAGGGTGTGGATAAAGTGTGGATAGAACTTTCTTTATCCACACCCTCGCGGAAGTGTCGGAGAGAAGTGCGGAAGGAGTGTCGATCACGTCACAACGGGGCGAGAATGAGCTGCCCACTGACCAGGGGTTCCAGAGTCAACTGCAGATCGTAACTCACCGTGTTGCCGTGAATGCTGGGACAGATCAGCGCTTGCGATCACGCAGCACTGACGCCTCGATGCAGATCGAGACTGTCTTGCAGGCGGGTGATGTGACCGATCAGGTCGTTGGAGGAAACCGGCGCGCAGAACAGGTAACCCTGCAGGACGTTGCATTGGTTCAGGCGCAGGAAATCCAGCTGTTGCAGCGTCTCGACGCCTTCTGCAACGACCTTCATTCCCAGCTTCTGAGCCATGGCAATGATGGTTGTCGTGATGGCCATATGACTCTTGTCATCCGGAAGATTGCTGATGAAGGAACGATCCACCTTGAGTTTGTCGATGGGCAGACGGGTCAGGTAGTTCAGAGACGAGTATCCCGTGCCGAAGTCGTCGATGGAGATGTTCAGACCGAGTGTCTTGAGCTCCTGCAGAATGCTGATGGCCTGGTCGATGTCATCCATCAGCATGCTTTCGGTGATCTCCAGCTCCAGCCAGCGTGCCTCCAGACCAGTCTCCTTGAGGATGAGCTTGACCATCGCGAACAGGTTGTTGTCGCGGAACTGGCGCGCAGAGAGATTCACTGCGACTGTCTGGTTGATGTAGCCATGCGCCTGCAGCAGCTTGAGCTGCTGACAAGCCTTGCGCAGGACGATGGCGCCGAGGTCGACGATCAGCCCGGTCTCTTCGGCCAGAGGGATGAAGCGGTCGGGCGACAGCATGTCCACACCGGCATGGCGCCAGCGCACAAGTGCTTCAAATCCACAGACAGTGTTGTCGATCAGGTCCACCTGGGGCTGAAAGTAGACCACGAAGTTCTGACTCGACACGGCCTGACGCAGATCGTTTTCCAGTGACATGCGCGCGACGGCCTCGACGTTCATGTCATTGGTGAAGAACTGGAAGTTGTTGCGCCCCATATCCTTGGCGCGATACATGGCCATGTCTGCATGTCGCATCAGTATGCTCGCGCTCGAACCGTCTTCAGGTGCCAGCGTGATCCCGATGCTGGCGCTGACGATGACTTCCTGGGAGCTGAGCTGGATAGGCTTGCTGATGGCCTTGAGGAGCTTGGCTGCCACATTCGCGGCCGCTCGGGAGTTTTTCAGATTGGGCAGCAGGATGGTGAATTCATCACCACCAAGGCGTGCCACGATGTCCTCTTCCCGGACGCAATTCTTGATGCGACGTGCCACAGCGCACAGTAACTCATCACCGGCATCGTGACCGAGGGTGTCGTTGATGCGTTTGAACTGATCCAGATCCAGGAACAGCAGCGCCATCATGCTCTTGTTACGGCGTATGTGTTTGAGTGACTGCTCCAGTCTGTCCTTGAAGAGGCGGCGATTCTCCAGACCCGTGAGTGGATCGTAGAAGGCCAGTTGCTCCATTTGTTCGTGGGTTTCGCGCTGCTCGGTCAGATCATCATGCAGCGAAGCCCGCTGACGCAGGATGAGTACGCCGCTGATCAATGCAACCAGTAGCATCAGGACGACGCTGGTGGCGTCAGCGAGGAGGATGTTTTCGTGGCCGGGTGAGTGTGAGGCCTGATAGGTGAGCCATCCGGAGAGGGCTGCCGCGACAAGAGCAGCGAAGAACACAGTCAGCAACAGAGTGTAAAGTGTTCTTCTGTCAGTTCTGGGTTTTCCGCGCTCTATCATGTCCGAATCCGGTTCTAATAAGCCTGCAGCCAGAGAATGTCAGTTGTCATGCACAGAGGAATTCCAGCAAAGCTTTCTTGGTATGCAGTCGATTTTCGGCTTCATCCCACACCACCGAGCCCGGTGCATCCAACACCTCGGCCGTGACCTCTTCGCCGCGATGCGCGGGCAGGCAATGCATGAACAGGGCGTCGGACTTGGCCAGCGACAGCAGTTCCGCATTGATCTGATAGTCGGCGAACAGACGCAGGCGCCTTGCGCGTTCTTCCTCATGTCCCATGGAAGCCCATACATCCGTGGCAATGAGATCGGCATTTCTGACGGCTTCTTTCGGGTCACGGACCAGTCTTACTCTGGAACTGCTGCGTTCGAGCAACCACGCATCGGGCTCGAAACCTTCCGGGCAGGCAATGGCCAGTTCGAAGTCGAACTGCTCGGCGGCATTGATATAGGACTGGCACATGTTGTGCCCATCACCCACCCAGGCCACCGACTTGCCCTTGATGTCACCGCGATTCTCGAAATAGGTCTGCATGTCGGCCAGAAGCTGACAGGGATGGAAGTCGTCGCTCAGGGAATTGATGACAGGCACTCGCGAGTGTTTTGCGAAAAGTTCGAGTCTTGAGTGATCGAATGTGCGAATGGCCACGAAGTCGACCATGCTGGACAGAACCCTGGCGGTGTCTTCCAGAGGTTCACCGCGACCGAGTTGCGTGTCGTTGCTGGACAGAAACATGCTGCTGCCGCCGAGCTGATTCATTGCCACTTCAAAGGCAACACGCGTACGTGTGGAGGCCTTCTCGAATATCATTGCCAGCGTCTTGTTCTTGAGTGAATCCTCGTGCAGCGCGGGGCTGTTCTTCAGGGCAATTGCACGCTGAACGATCGCATGCAGTTCGCCTTTTTCGAGGTCCATCAATGTCAGAAAATGTCGGATAGCCATTGGTTCGTTGTCTTGTGTTGTCGTGTTTTGGTGCGTTTTCCGCAAAAGCCGGATCAGGGACTCCGTCAGGTCAGGCCTGTCCCGATGATCAGCAACGTGCGGAGGAGAGCGGAAAATTCGCGAACGTTAGTCGGATTCGTCAGTCAGATTCAGGGAAATGAAAATAATAAAGGGTAGCGCGCGCTACCCCTCCCTGACCGAGCCGGTATCTTATATTACTTTGTGATGCCTAGGCAATTGTCGGGAATCCGGCCACAAATTTCTGGTAAAAATCCCGTCGGCAATCGTGTAGAATTGCCGCCTCGCAGCAATTTCCCACGAAGAGTCCGACAAATCATGACGACACACGACACCAGTATTGAAGACACAATCAGAGAACAGATCAGCTCCAACAGCATCCTTCTATACATGAAGGGCAGCCCCGACCAGCCCCAGTGCGGGTTCTCGGCCCAGGCCGTGAAGTGCCTGATGTCCTGCGGCAAGCGCTTTGCCTATGTGGACATCCTGGCCAATCCCGAGATCCGTGCCACCCTGCCGCTGATTGCCAACTGGCCGACCTTTCCACAACTGTATGTGGACGGTGAGCTGGTAGGCGGTTGCGACATCATTACCGACATGTTCGAGAATGGTGAGTTGCAGACGCTGATTGATGGTGCGGGTCAGACTGTACAGTAAGCAGTACGCGAAACAGCTCAGGACATTCGCCTGCAGGGCAGGCTCCTACAAGTGACTCTGATAACTGTAGGAGCCTGCCCCGCAGGCGACCCGCTCAGATAGACGCTGGCTGCCAAGCAGCCACTATTTCGCAGGCCACCCCCCCATATCCTTCCACTTGTTGACGATCGTGCAGAACAATTGCGCGGTTTTCTCGGCGTCATACTTGGCCGAATGTGCTTCGGTATTGCTGAATTCGATCTTTGCGGCCTCGCAGGCGCGAGCGAGCACGGTCTGTCCATAAGCCAGCCCGCTCAATGTGGCGGTATCGAAACTGGAGAACGGATGGAAGGGATTGCGCTTGATATCGTGGCGTGCGGCAGCGGCATTGATGAAGCCGTGATCGAAGTGCGCGTTGTGCGCAACCAGAATAGCGCGCTTGCAATGATTCGCCTTCAGTGCGGTGCGAATGATCCTGAACATGTCGTTGAACACATCCTTCTCATTGCGGGCAATTCGCAGAGGATGGTAGGGATCGATACCGGTGAACTTGAGCGCAGCATCTTCAATGTTGGACCCTTCGAAAGGGACAACGCGATGAAAGAAGGTCTGTTCCACCCCCAGCACACCCTTTTCGTTGAATCCCAGGATAACCGCGGAAATTTCCAGAATGGCGTCGGTCTTCGCATTGAAACCGCCGCACTCGATGTCCACCACGACCGGTAGATAACCGCGAAAACGGGCCGCCATCGGGCCTTCCAGCGATACTTCTTCGTCGTCATAACTCATTCGCTGAACCCCGCGACACGCCATTGAATTTGCTCCCCTGCACGGAGAGGGACTACACGTTGTGCGCCGAAAGCGTAGTCGGCTGGAGCCGTCCAGGCAGACTGTTCGAGCACGACGCGTCGGGTATTGCGTGGCAGCCTGTAGAAGTCCGGACCGTGGCAGCTGGCAAAGCCCTCGAGCTTGTCCAGCGCACCGGCCTCGTCGAACACTTCCGCATACAATTCCAGCGCCGCATGGGAGGTGTAACAGCCTGCGCAACCGCAATTGTGTTCTTTCAGATCGCGGGCATGAGGCGCGGAGTCGGTGCCCAGGAAGAAACGTCGATTGCCGCTGGTGACGGCTTCGATCAGTGCCTGCTGATGAATGTTGCGCTTGAGTATGGGCAGGCAGTAAAGATGCGGCCTGATCCCTCCCGCGAGCATGTGGCTGCGGTTGTACAGCAGGTGATGAGCCGTGACAGTCGCCGCAATGTTGTCGTTGGCATCAATCACAAAGTCCGCTGCATGCATCGTGGTGATATGTTCAAGCACGATTCTCAATGTGGGATATCTGGCGGCCAATGGTGCAAGAATGCTATCGATGAAGACCTTTTCCCGGTCGAAGATGTCGATATGCGAATCGGTCACCTCGCCGTGCAGCAGCAGCGGCATCCCGGCTTCGGCCATTGCCTCCAGAACCGGGTAGACCTTCTCGATGGCGGTCACGCCGTTCTCGGAATTGGTGGTGGCGCCTGCGGGGTAGTACTTGATCGCGTGCACCTTGCCGCTGTCCTTCGCGCGCGTGACTTCCTGCGCCGTCATCGAGTCCGTGAGATACAGGGTCATCAGGGGTTCGAACTGCATGCCCGCGGGCACGGCATTGAGAATGCGTTGGCGATAGGCGAGGGCGGCAGTGGTGTCGACCACTGGCGGCTTCAGGTTCGGCATCACGATGGCGCGGGAGAACACGCGCGATGTTGCGGCGACTGTGTGCTGCAACGCGTCACCGTCACGCAGGTGTACGTGCCAGTCGTCGGGCTGTATCAGGGTGATCTGCTTCATTCGGAATTGGGTACCTTGTTGAACTGGCGTGCTTTTGATGCTGGATTCATGAGGGGGCAGGGTAAAAGCAGACTGAAGTTTACCTTATCTTTGGCGAGTTTGCTCATTGCGAGCTCGTTGAAATTACCGGTTCACGTATTCCGGCGAGCCGAACTTGTGGGAGCGAGCCCTGCTCGCGATGCCTTTTTGTAAAGTTTGCAGAAAATTCATCGCGAGCAGGGCTCGCTCCCACAGGTTCAGTCAGCTGTCTTGTCCTTGTACTCGCACAAATCTTCGATAACACACGCCCCACACTTCGGCTTCCGTGCGACACACGTGTAACGACCGTGCAGTATCAGCCAGTGATGTGCATCCAGCAGATAGTCCCGCGGTACGAATTTCAGCAGGTTTTTCTCTACTTCAAGTACATTCTTCCCGGGCGCAATCCCCGTGCGATTCGACACGCGAAATATGTGCGTATCCACAGCCATTGCCGGTTGACGAAATGCAGTGTTGAGCACCACGTTTGCCGTCTTGCGGCCGACACCCGGCAATGCTTCCAGCGCTTCACGATTGTCCGGCACGATCGAGTTGTGACGTTCGATCAGTGCTGCGCAGGTCTTGATCACGTTCTCCGCCTTCGTGTTGAACAGACCGATGGTCTTGATGTAGGACTTGAGACCGTCGACTCCCAGCGAAAGAATCTTTTCAGGGGTATTCGCAACCTTGTACAGCACACGTGTTGCCTTGTTGACACTCACGTCAGTCGCTTGCGCAGACAGAATCACGGCAATCAACAATTCAAAGGTGGAGTTGAATTCCAGTTCGGTGGTGGGATTCGGATTTTCCGCGCGCAGGCGGCGGAAAATTTCTTCGCGCTTGATGCGGTTCATCCTTCAACCTTTCTTTTCATTGTGCGATGACTCGCTCTGTCGTGATTCGTTGCGCAGTGCTTCCTTGCGCGCCTTCGCGCGCAGCACAGCGGCTTGAATATCAGCGCGGGCTTGCTCGGGATTCATCAGGAAAGGAGAGGGAGGTGACGCCGTCGCGATGGAGGCATGTGCAACTCTTGCGGCGAGACGTTTGCTCTGCTGTGCAATACGAACATTGCTCAGACGTTGTTCACGAAATTCGAAACGCTTGCGCCAGTAAGTCGCCAGAACCTTTTTCTCTGTCGCATCAGTGGTGACGGGATGCGCTGGCAGCATGTCTATGCAGTCGACAGGGCAGGGCGCCACACACAGGTCACAACCCGTACACTCGGAGACGATCACCGTGTGCATCTGTTTTGCGGCACCGAGAATGGCATCGACAGGGCAGGCTTGAATACACTTGGTACAGCCGATGCATTCGTCCTCGCGAATGAAGGCGACCCGGCGCTGCTGCTCAACGCCATGTGTGGTATCCAGCGGCACGACCTCGCGATTCAGCAGCGTTGCCAGCTCACGAATGGTTGCACTGCCCCCAGGGGGGCACTTGTTGATGGCTTCACCTCGAGCGATTGCTTCCGCGTAGGGTTTGCAACCCGCATATTCACACTTGCCGCATTGGGTCTGCGGCAGGAGAGCATTGATGCGTTCGCTGAGACTGGTATCGAGCTGGTTCATGGTGGCGCGATTCTAGCACGCCTGCAACTCGCCCCGCATGAAGGTAACGGCCTCACCCGCAAGGATGACCCGAGTGCCCCGATGTTCGAGTTGCAGCAATCCTCCCCGTGCCGAGCACTGTTCGGCAAGCATCTGTGGCTTGCCCAGTCGCTCTGCCCAATACGGAGTCAGCGCGCAGTGCATCGCGCCGGTCACCGGGTCTTCGGGAATGCCGAGAGAGGGGGCAAAGAAGCGCGACACGAAATCTACCTCTGCATCAGCACCGCCGTTGTTGCGGGCAGTCAGCATCAGGGCGCGCCAGGGCAGACGTTCTATGACGTCGATATCGGGTTGATAGAGCCGCACTTCGCGCACCGAATCCACCTCGATCAGCAGATCCTGCGCGGTTACCGCGATCTCCACGGGATTCAGCCCCAGTGACTCGATCACGTCCCTTTCCAGAGAACTGAGCGATACCGGTGTGGCCGGAAAATCCAGAGCAATCCTGCTGTCTCTGCGCGTGGCCGTGAGATCGCCGCTGCGCGTATTGAATGTCAGCGTTTCCTGGGCATGACCCAACTCGTTCCACAGGACGTGTGCGCTGGCCAGCGTCGCGTGACCGCATAACGGGACTTCCGTGGTGGGAGTGAACCAGCGCAGTCGCCAGCGACCACTGGCCTCTGCCACCAGAAAGGCAGTCTCGGCCAGATTGAATTCGGCAGCCACCTGTTGCATCCATTGCTCCGACGCCGGATGGGTAAGCACTACAACTGCAGCAGGATTGCCGCGAAAGAGCTCGCTTGTGAAGGCGTCCACGACGAAAGCGGGCACGGCGTTTTTCTTTGATATGGCAGACATCTGGATCTCCTACAGCGCCATGTTTGTGGGAGCGGGCCCTGCCCGCGATTGCGATGCTTGGCTGATCGCTTGCGGGGCAAGCTCCCACAATGTGATTTCGGGGTTTACTTTAGGTCAGAGCCTGCCTACAGTACAGATTCACAAAAACACAATTGAATCGATACAGATTGGATCGTTATCACATCTGTATCGCTTTGCCGATTCAACTCTGTACTGTTTGATTACGGTAGGGTTCTTTCGCTCACACCAATTGGAGAGACGTTGATGGCTCATCTCTACAACTCGCTCGCTCTGGAACTCGCCAGCCGCATTGACGCTGGTGTGTATCAGGTCGGGCAGCGCCTGCCGGGTGTGCGCAGCACCAGCCAATCGCGCGGGGTCAGCACAGCCACTGCCGTGGCCGCGTATCGACAATTGGAAGATGAAGGCTACATCGAATCCCGTCCACGCTCCGGCTTCTATGTCCGCAGCCGTGCGCGAGTCGTGCTGCCCGAGCCACGTCTGTCGCGCCGATCCGCCAGACCCATTCCAGTCAACGGCCAGCAGATGATGCTGGGATTGGTACAGAGCGCCCAGCGTCCTGATCTGATCCGTTTTGGCGCCGCCGTGCCCGATCATTCCTATCTGCCGACGCGGGCCATAGAGAAGGCGTTGTCCACTGCCATGCGCCTCAATCGTGTGCAGGTTTCCGCCTATGAATTCTCGCCAGGATTGCTCACCTTGCGACAGCAGATCGCCCGCAGGATGGGTGAGACGGGCTGCATCACAGACCCGGATGAGGTGCTGATCACCAATGGGTGCCAGGAGGCCCTCTATCTGGCGCTGAAGTCACTGACAGAACCGGGTGATGTCGTGGCAGTCGAATCACCGACCTACTATGGTCTGCTGCAGGTGATCGATGCACTCGGCCTCAAGGCGCTGGAGATCCCCACGCATCCCGGTGAGGGTCTGGGCATCGAAGCCCTGCAATTGGCGCTGGAACAGTGGCCGGTGAAAGTGTGTGTGGTGACGCCGAACTTCAACAATCCACTCGGGTGCCTGATGCCACACAATCGTCGGGTTGCGTTGCTGGAACTGGCACGTACGCATGGGCTTTCGATTGTTGAGGATGACATCTATGGCGATCTCGGCTTCGATCTGCGCAGACCGGACACGTTGCTGGGATTGGCGCAGAACATGGGAATGGCCGATCAGGTGATCTACTGCTCGTCATTCTCCAAGACGCTGGCACCAGGTTTGCGGATTGGCTGGATGGTGTCGACTGCCCACCGCGATACGCTGGCATTTCAGAAGTTCGTGATGAACTCGGCCAGCCCCAGCATTACACAACTGGCCGTGGCGACAATGCTCGAGAGCGGGCGCTATGAACGTCATCTGCGTGGTCTGCGTCAGTCCATGGCGCAGGCCGTGCATCGCATGGCAGATCGTCTCTGTCAGCACTTCCCCATGAAAACCTGTATCACGCGCCCACAAGGTGGTTTTGTGATCTGGGTGGAGCTGCCGAACGGTGTCGATGCCAATGAGCTTGCACAAAAGGCGCTGGAGAAAGGCATCAGCATCGCGCCGGGGCCGCTGTTCTCCGCCACGCAGAAGTATCGCAACCACATCCGACTCTCGTGCGCCGTGTTGTGGAATGAGAGGGTAGAGAAAGCCTTGAAGATTCTCGGTCAATTGGTGACGGATGCCGCCGTTGAGAAATGATTTTCTGGATCAGGCGTCGCGTGTCACAAAATCCAGCAGACGGTTCATCAACAGATTCATGGCGGTGTAGGTCGCGGTTGGTTCGGCGCGAATCTCATCTTCCGACTGCACGAAACGCCCGTCGAGTGCAGCCTGAAGTTCGTCGTGACATTGAGTGAGGATCGCTTCGGCACTCTCGGGTGTGGTTTCCAGATGACACTGCAGTCCGATGACGCGGGCTCCTGCTTGAAACACCTGGTGAGCGCAGACAGTGCTGCTGGCCAGCAGCGTTGCACCCGCGGGAAGTTCGAACGTTTCGCCGTGCCAGTGAAACACGCGCGCCCTTTCCGGCAACGCAAATGAATCGTGAGCGCCATCCGTGACGGGTTGCGAGACGATATCGAGCCAGCCGATTTCCTTCTGCTCCCC